>LDZU01000024.1_pt1 | contig 34715 bp, 35 predicted proteins | sample 615531 | NCBI WGS metagenome assembly LDZU01 (sample SAMN03408293, study PRJNA278302) | terrestrial metagenome | isolation source: oil reservoir sample SB2 | place: USA: Alaska, North Slope, Schrader Bluff formation | collected 2011-09 | reverse complement strand
CATAGGCCTTGTGGGAGGGGGCAGGCATCCGCGTCCCGGAGAGATCAGCCTTGCCCATAACGGTGTTTTATTCCTCGACGAACTGCCCGAATTTCCCAGGGATGCCCTGGAATCGCTTCGCCAACCGCTGGAAGACGGTATAATAACAATATCACGCGCCAGCAGCTCAGCCACTTTTCCCGCGAGGCTAATGCTGGTTGGCGCAATGAACCCCTGTCCTTGCGGTTTTTTCGGCGATCCTGCACATGCCTGTACCTGTACTCCGTACCAGATCCAAAGATATATCAGCCGCATTTCCGGCCCCTTGCTTGACCGGATAGACATCCACCTGGAAGTCCCGCGCCTGCCTTACCTGGAACTGGCGGATGAAAAGCAAAATGAGCCATCCTGCGCTATAAAAGAAAGGGTCATCAGAGCCAGGGAGATTCAGAAGGAAAGGTTCGGCAATAAATCTATAACCTGCAACGCGATGATGAAGCCCCAGCAGGTAAGAAAATTTTGCGGCCTGAGCAGGGAAGCCAAGCTTCTCTTAAGGGGCGCCTTCACGCAACTTAACCTTAGCGCACGCGCGCACGACCGTATATTAAAAGTGTCACGCACTATTGCTGACCTTGCAGACTCTGAGCTGATTGAATCGATCCATCTTGCGCGGGTTGAAGGAGCAGCTGCTTGGCGCAAAACTTGAAAAAACCCGCTGTTGAACGCTGGGCAACCGGCAGCAGCACTGCGGTAACCTGCTGGTAATCATTGAAGGAACGCAGCCTGCTGTAATATTTCTTAGCGAGCCTGGCATTTTCAATTATCCAATCCTGGGGCGTATCGCCATGATCATAAATCCCCGCCGACTGCACCTTGAACTGCAGCTTCCTTTTCTCCACCCAGTTTTCGTAGGCCTGGTGGCCGTTGCAGATAATACAGGAGGCGTGGTGAGGAACGCAGGCGTCCTGTACCAGATGTGCGGCGGCTCCAATCATGAACATTGCCTTATTATAATTGCCGCACTGCCAAAAGCCGAAAGCCTTCGCATAAAAGACCGCGCATTTCTGGGCTGAACTCGCCCAGGGCCAGATGCCGCGCTTGGTCTCCGGGTTGTAATGATGGTTCGTGCTGCGCCAGCCCTTATCCGCCCAGACGACTCCCTTGTCCAAGTCGTTGGCGAACTGGTTGAATAGCCTGGCTTCGCGTTCGTGTCCGTCATTCTTCAGGATAATCCGCCCCTGGCGGTTGCAAAAGACATGCGTCGTGCTCGCTCCCCAGATCTGCCTGGGGATAGTAAGCAGCGCCGCAAAGAGAGGAATGCACTTTAAGGGATCGGCCAAGTTCGAAATTGAAAAATCCAATAGGTCACCCGCTTAACGCTTTAAATGGGCTATTGTTATGAAAACTATCATATAGAATGCCCCCGCGAATGTCAACAAAAGGGTTAGTTTTCGTGCAAATCTTGCAAATTCCAGTCCTCTTGGTTAAAATGGTAAATAAAACTTCAGGAATGGTACTTTTACATTGAAAAAAATTGTCAGCGTGAGCCTTGGTTCATCCACGAGGGACCATAAGGTACAGGTGGAACTGCTCGGGGAACAGTTTGAAATCAGCCGGCTGGGAACAGACGGTGACCTGAAAAAGGCAATCGGCGTTTTAAAAGACTTGGACGGCAAAGTAGACGCAATCGGCCTTGGAGGAATCGACATTTATCTATACGCCGGCAAAAAACGCTATGCTATAAAAGACGCCCTGAAGCTGGTCAGGGCTGTCCAAGAAACCCCGGTTGTCGACGGAAGCGGCCTCAAAAATACACTGGAGCGCCAAACAATAGCATACCTGAAAGAAAACACCGGTCTCCTGCCACCCGGAACACCGGTTCTGATGGTCAGCGGGGTGGATCGTTTCGGCATGGCCGAAGCGCTTGTAGAAGCCGGCTGCAATGTGACTTTTGGAGACATGATCTTTGCCCTGGGCATCCCATACCCGATCCGGTCCCTGTCAAGCCTGGAAAAGCTCGCCCGCATACTGCTGCCCATTATCGTCAGGCTGCCCTTTAAGATGCTTTATCCTACAGGTACAAAGCAGGAAAGCGCTGATGAAAGCAAGGTAAACAAATACAGCAGTTATTACCAGAACGCAAGAGTAATCGCAGGCGACTTTCACCTGATCAGGCGCTACCTGCCGTCGCTTACCGGGCAGGTAATCATAACGAATACCACCACGCCTAAAGACGTGGAATTTCTAACCAAAAAGGGCGCCGGTTATCTGATTACCTCAACCCCTGAGTTTGAAGGCCGTTCATTTGGCACAAACGTTATTGAAGGAGTGCTGGTGTCGATTCTAAAAAAACCCTGGGAACAGATAAAACCGGAGGAGTATACGAAACTTCTTGAAGAACTCCATTTTACGCCTCGCTTTAAACAATTGCATTAAGTTGAAAATCTGAAAGAAATGCTTTTATTAAGGTTTTGCGCCTAGATAGGAATGCTTATAAAAATGAAACGGTACAGCAAGTTTTCACTGTTGGTTGCTGTCTTGTGTCTGCTGTCACTGTTGGTTTATGCCGAATTTTGGTATAAGAAATTGCCGGAAAATGGGCAAGTTACACCCGGGAGCGGCGGCATAAAAGACATTCTTCCATTCATACACCGGCCGCAATCAAAGGAAGGCCAGGACACAAATACTTCACGTTAAACCGGAGTGGTTGGAAACCGAGCGCAATGGCACGAAAGAAGGCCAGGACACAAATACTTCACCCGTTAAACCGGGAGCAGAGGTTCAAACACCTTCCGGCGCTTTAAGCAAAAACGCTTCAGATAAAGAGAAACAGATTGAAGCGTACTATGCAAAAAAGCTCACCGCTGTCGCGTCCGGCTACCATCAAAAACTGAACAGCCTTGTAGCGGCGGGGATGAGCGAGTACGACAAGGTCCGTGAAAAAAAAGAAAAGGCATCACCGATCAGCCTGGCCCGGAAGTATCTGTCCGCCGGACGGGCTCTGGAAGCGCAATGCGATGCGGAATTTTACCCCATACTGGACGAGTATAAAGCTGAACTTGAGAAAAACTCTTTCCCTCCCGACGCAGCAGTAAATGCCGGTAAGGAATACGAAAACGCCAAGGCAGCCAGGAAAAAACAAATCCTGTTATCTGCCGCAAAATACGTCGGGTTTCCTTAAGACAGCTTAGCTTTTAAGAAAAAAGATACACTAAAACTGGGGGACCAGGTGTTGGATTATGATGTTATAGTTACAGGCGGCGGTCCTATTGGCTGTTCCGCAGCAAGGGACATTGCGGCGCAGGGTTATCAGGTTCTTATCCTGGAAGAGCACCAGAAAATAGGGGAACCGGTGCAGTGCTCCGGTTTAATCAGCGAAAGGGCTCTTAAAATCTCGCGGGTTTCAAATAAAGTTGTCCTGAACAAGCTTAAAGGAGCTGTAGTCCACACCCCAAACAAAAATATCCTCAACCTTAAAGGAGACAGGGTTTACGGGGTTGTTGTGGACAGGGGGGCTTTCGACAGGGACCTTGCCGCACAGGCTGCCGGAGCGGGAGCAAAGATCTGTCACGGCAAAAGGGTGGTTTCATTTGACTACCTAACTGACGGACTTAAAATAAACACAACATCCGGTGATGGAAGCAACTGCTCTTTTACATGCAAACTCCTAATCGGCGCCGATGGATTTAATTCCGTAGCAGCCAGGCTTCTTGACCTGCCGCCGGCACAGGAAAAAGTCACCCTTTTTGCCGCCGAGGTATCTCTTCCCGGTTTTGGCGGCCATCTCGCCCATATCTTTCTTGACCATCTGCTTGCCCCCGGCTGGTTCGGCTGGCTCATGCCGGTCAGAGAAAATTTTGCCAGGGCGGGCATAGGGCGCTCTCCTTTAATGAACCGTGATTGGAGGGAAAGCCCGCGCCTTCTGTTCGAAAAATTAATTGCCAAATACCCAATCTTCAAGGGACTGGAAGTCCTAAAAACCACAGGCGGCATAGTACCCATCGGCTATCTGGAAAGGACTTATGACACAAGGGTGCTTCTCGCCGGGGACGCCGCAGCCCAGGTTAAGCCAATCTCGGGAGGAGGCCTTTACCTGGGGTTGAAGGGGGCATCCTTCTGTGCGGCAACCGCCATAGAGGCGCTGCAAAAAAATGATTTCAGCAGGGCTTTTCTTAGAACATACCAGGACGCCTGGGATGAGGATTTCGGCCTGGAAATAAGGTGCGGGTTGAAACACAGGGAAATTTTCTTAGATATGGACAACGGGGAGATAGAGTTCCTGATCGGTTTCCTAAATAAGCCATACTGGCGGAAGATAATCCTCAAATACGGCGATCTCGACTACCACTCACGTTTAGCCGCCAAGCTCTCCCTTGCGCCGCCCTGGGCGAACCGCTTTCTGGAAAACGGACTAAAAGTGCTGCTGCGGGGATTGGCACAGGCTGCAGAATGCCGCTATTAATCCCAAAAAAAAACCACCACGAGGTGGTTTTTGCCACTATTTGCCTTTTTGGTTAAATCAACTAGAGTATCTCTATTATTTTAGTTACAACGATAAAACCAAAAACGATCAGCAGGGGTATAATTGCAGTGTTTAGGACATTGTTAAATGCCCCGGCATAACTTATACTGCTGCTGCCGCCCAGCTGCACATCCTGCGCTCCCGCCAATTCCTTGGCGATAAGCAGGAAGATAAGAGCCAAGGTTGCTAAAAGCCCCAGCCCCGCTGCCATGGTAGTGCTGGCAATAGTGGTCACCGTGGTGGTAGTAACTGTGGAGATCATTTATATTGACCCCCCTTTCTTATTTCTACATCTACCACTTTTAAATTCAATAAAATAAAACAAAATTCCTCCAACATTTTCTTCTATTGCCTAATTAATTAAATTATGAACGGCCAGACCAGATACAGGCTTATATTGGTAATACCGTGAGCGATTGTCACGCCGAGAATTGATCCGGTCCGTTTGACCAGCATGGCGAAGTATAGTGCAACAATAAATACGAAAATTACGTCAATGAAAGATATGTGCGTTATATGCAGAACAGCACATATAAAGCTTATTAAAAATATTGAACTTTTCGGGCCCAAAAAGTCATTTGCAGCCTTCTGCATGATTCCACGGAAGATTACCTCTTCCGTAAAGCCGGTGCAGACCAGGAGTATTAAAGCCGGCAGGATAAATCCCACAAGATTAAATGACTCGAACAACGGCGCGGGCCGCAAAATAAAATACTCAGCAATTCCCAGGGGTATTCCGGACAGGCAAGTTAATATGTGAATAAAGGCGTTTTTTCTTAGGTCCCCCAACTGCAACCCGACATCTGAAAGTCTATAACCGTTTAACCTTGCTGCTACCAACGCTCCCGTTAGAAGGGGCAAACTAACTGCCGCGTACCAGTATATCCTCGGCAAATGCGCCAGCGGCAGAGAAAGGCTCAGTATCCTAATCAACGGACCAAGAATGAGCGTTATATACAATTTCGAACTCGGCTGCCCGTAAGCAAATGTAGAGTTAATCAACAAGCCTGCCAAAATTAACATATGCAGAATAACACCTGCACGCGGGTTTACGACAACCAGTAACTCGGCAAGCCCTATTCCGACAGCGTAAAGCCACGGGTAAACGCTTTCTCTTTTTTCTAATATTCCTTTTAATATTGAAACCTGCCCCTGGCTGTCCAGAACCTGGGCCGCTTTATTGCTCATTAATGTTCCTCATTTGTTTTATCTATCTGACATATGCTATCTGAGCAACTGACAAACTACTTCTCTTATTGTTTTCACCATCGACTTTTGCAGCAGCAGTTTCCCTATTGTTTTCATTCCGTATGCTTAAAGACTGCAATACATTCACCCATAAATGAAGAGATCTGTATGGTTTCTTATCTCCTTCCCGATAAAGAAGAAATTCCACCTTTACATTTTTTTTCGGCTGGCCGTATGAAAAATCAACTTTATTCTCCCATTTTTCCTCATGGGCTAGTTCAATTGGGCCTAGCCGTTTCTGTAAACCGCCATCTACAGCTACTTCCATAGTATACTTTTCTACATTAAATTCATGGTTGGTGATACCTGTAATTACAAATCCTTTTTCACTGACTGCAAGTTCATGTGGGTAGCCTTCAGCTTTCCCATCTGTCCCCAAAATATAAAATTCGGTAAACTTCTCACCAACTTTAGGTGTAACTATCACATAGACTATGCTGCCAATTGCAAAGAGAATGGCTGTCACAAGAAGTACGGACAGGATCTTATCTATTTTTGCAAATTCCTGCAGCTGTGGTATGTTAATTTCAAAGGCGGGACAATAACATTCCTCCTGAGAAAGTTTTTTGCGCCGGAAGAAAGCTATTCCAGACACGATAACTATAAAAGCAATTAACGAAATCAGAACAGGCGTTAGACGGATGCCAAACGGTGTATAGTTTAGCGCCAGCCCTATAAGGGGAACTACTGCAATACTTAAACCGAAACTTAAGGCAGCGCGTTCTATGCCATCCAGGTCATCCTTTTTTACAAACAGCGCCGCTATAAGAACATAACCAGGGAAGAACAGAACAAATGGCAATCCTAAAATAATCCGTATTGTACTCAAGTTTCCTATAAAAATAATAAAAGCTAACGCCAACGACGCTGCAATTATATAAATCAGTTCATTATGCAATTGAAATTTCTTTTTTAACATATAGTATATTTATCGGCTAAAGAACCAAATTTATTAAATTCATTTCATATTTTAATAACCAAAAGTTTATTTAAAATACTTTTTCTTGAAAATATTATTCGAAGAAGAGGAAAACACATGTGTTTGAGATCACATATCAAAACTCCAATCCAAAAAGCTTGCCAACAAATCCCGTCGCTGTACATGTGTTCCATGTCTTAATTTTAACATGACTAAGGTTTAATTAGAAAACCTTTTTCTTTGACAATATTGCCTGCTGAAGTCCTGCCGTCCAATACCCGGCCCGCGAAAAAAAGAACGATGGAAGATCCCCCGGCTAGTTAAGGAAACCGCAAGCGAAAAAATTATATTTTGCGACGGCGATCACAGAATTCAGACAAAAAGTGTAATCTAATTCTCTGGAGGAATTAATTGGCAACGAAAAATTAACAAAGTAAAAATCCCGGCAGGGTTTTCTTTGTCGGACGTTGAAGTAAGAAGCATTGGTTAGCCTGACAACAAATTCACTTTCTGACAAATTTATCACGGAACCGAACGGACCTGATGAACTTCGGCTAATGCTTGATCTGGGCGCTTAAACCGAAGCGAGGAAATGGCGCAACCGGCCGTTCACAGTTTTATCCTCTTGCGTACAATTAGTTTAACGTATTAGCGAGAGATGAAAAAACCGGAACGGCGTTTTTTATTTTTCCGGTACCCGCGAAAATAGGTAAATTATAACATATAAAGGAGTTTTCTAAAACACGGGCGAAAAAACGGGAACAGACCGAAAAAAGGGACGCACCCGGCGGAGGTTTGCCGAAAGGGAGCAGTACGTACTTTTGGAGGAGATATTCTAATAATAAAATGTCATTATGTGGATAAGGGTTGAGGTTTTTGAATGAAATCCCCGGAAAATAATCCAAGCGCAAAGAATCTATGTGAACATTACACATGACTGGTGCACAGTATTGTGGATACGGATTGGAGTTTTTATATGGCATTTTCTGAAGATAATTTGAATACAAGCGCTGAACAATATGAAATAAAGGATAGCCAGGATATCCAGCAATATAAAAATGTTGTTTTAGGAAAAAACCCTGTCATTGAAGATTTTGTCCTTTTGGGGTTGGTCCCCCGTACAAAAAAAGTGTATAGGTTAGTTATCGGTGATGATGCTTTCGTTCGTTCTCATTCAGTAATTTATGGCGGTTCAAAAATAGGGAATAATTTTCAAACAGGCCACGGTGTCCTCATTCGGGAAAATAACACTATTGGAAACAATGTCAGTGTCGGCAGTCACACTGTAATAGAAGTTGAAAACCAGATAGGCAGCAATGTCCGCATCCACTCCAACTGTTTCATCCCTGAATTTGTGTTCATTGAAGATGACGTCTGGATTGGCCCTTCAGTGACCGTTCTAAATGTACTTCACCCCCCGTGCCCGCGTTTCAAGGACTGCGCCAAACATGTCCGGATTAAACGTAATGCGAAAATTGGCGGGAACGTTACGATTGGTCCGCGGGTGACCATCGGGAGCAATTCGCTTATCGGCATGGGTTCCGTGGTTACCGCTGACATTCCCGACAACGTCCTGGCTTACGGTAACCCGGCCAGGGTAATAAAAAGTATTTTCGAGTTAGAATGCGATGTGGGATATTTTCAAATCCCGTATGAGTGGGAGGAAAAAGACAGGTGAAAATAAGTTTTGGGAAAATGTACGTGGATGAAGAAATAATAGAATCAGTAGCTCAGGTATTAAAAAGCGGGCGCTATATTAAAGGTGAAAATTTAAAACTTTTTGAAGAGGAGTACGCCGCCTTTTGTAACGTTAAGTATGCAGTCGGTGTTAGTTCCGGCACCGCTGCCATTTTGCTTTCCCTGCTGGCGCTGGAAATAAAAGAGGGAGACGAAGTAATCGTTCCTGCCCATACTTTTATCGCCACCGCCAGCACAGCAAAATTCTTAGGCGCAAGGATAGTTTACGCTGACATCGACCCGGAAACATATACAATTGATTGCGATGACGTACAAAATAAAATTACACCAAGAACAAAGGCGATTATCCCGGTACATTTATACGGCCACCCCTGCGATATGGAGCCTCTTCTCGAACTGACCGAAAAATATGGCCTATTCATAATCGAAGACGCCTGCCAGGCGCACGGGGCAGAATATAAAGGCAAGAAGATTGGCTCCCTGGGAGACGCGGGTTGTTTTAGCTTTTTTCCTTCCAAAAACATGACGGTCTTGGGAGACGGCGGGATGATCACTACCAACAGTGAATCTTTGGCAAAAAAGGTGAGTATGCTCAGGGATCACGGCCGCACTTCAAAATACCTCCACGAAATATTGGGTTTAAATTTCCGGCTCAGCGAGGTTCACGCAGCCATAGGGAGGTTGCAGCTCAAGCACCTTCCGGAATGGATTGACAGAAGAAGAAAAATAGCTTCCTGGTATAATGATTTATTGTCAAATGCTAAAATAACCCTCCCTTTAGAAAAAGAATGGGCAAAACACGTTTATCATCTTTATGTAATCCGGACGGAACAAAGGGACAGGCTGGCTTCATACCTAAAAGAGCAAGGGGTTGAAACGGGGATTCATTACCCCGTTCCCCTTCATCAACAGCCTTGCGTAGAGGGAGAATTTATCTTACCAGTTACCGAAAAATACGTCCAGGATATTTTGTCTTTACCTGTTTACCCTCAGTTATCAAAAAATGAAGTCGAATATGTAGCCTCGAAAATTAAAACTTTTTTGGAGGTGAATTAAATGGTTGGCGTGGCAGTGATCGGCACAGGTTATTGGGGTCGAAACCATATCCGGGCCTACAAAGAACTGGAAAAGGAAGGTATGGTTAAGAAAGTAAAAATTTGTGATGTCAACGAAGACCAGGCTAAAAAAATGAGTAACACGTACAAAGTAGAGTATGTTTTTGATTTCGACGCTTTGCTCGGCGATCCCGAGATTAAGGCTGTTAATATCGTTACGCCTTCTCCTACTCACTTTGAGGTTGTTAAAAAATTTATGGAAGCAGGAAAAGACGTTCTGGTGGAAAAGCCGGTGACCATGAGTTCTGCTGAAGCAAAGGAATTAATTGAAATTGCCGATCGAACTAAGAGAATTCTAATGGCAGGTCATATTTTCCGTTATCATCCGGCAGTGAAAGAGCTCAAACGGCGCATTGAGCTCGGCGAGTTAGGCGAAGTAAAAATGCTTTTTACAAACCGTTTCTTTTTTGGGTTGCCCCGAAAGGATATGGGGGTCGTCTACGCTTTAGGAATTCACGAGCTGGACTTATTCTGTTATCTTTTGGACCGCGAATTTCCGCATAGCTTAACTGCCGTTACGAACCATACCTTTAAAAACGGCATCGAAGAAACTGCTTTTTTAGCCCTCGATTTTGGGGAGGCCACGGGGTACGCCCTGGAAAGCTGGCTCGTTCCCGTGTACGGCAAAAAAAGAGATCTTGTTGTGATCGGAAGCGAAAAATGCGCTTTCGTTGATTACTTAAATCTGCAGGAATTAACTCTTTTTGAAGCCAGGATTCTTACCGACAACGCTGTTCCGGTGCGGGTAGAAGATGAAGGCAGGCAAAGCATACCCTTAACCTATGCAGAGCCCTTAAAAGAGGAACTTAAGCATTTCCTTGCTTGCGTAAAGCAAAGGAGTAAACCTTTAACTGACGGGGAGGTGGGTTGGCGGGCGGTGCTAATGGCAGAAAAGGCTTTAGAATCTTCAAGGACAGGTCAACGAATAATTTTTAATCATCAAACTATTAAAGATGGTGAAGTGAATGTATAAAGGTGCATGGGTTTCGTTGGTCATCCCGGCTTATAACGAGGAAAGGCTCATCGGAGCCACGCTTGCCGGGGTTCCTTCCCTGGTAGACAGGATATTTGTAATTGATGATTGCAGCACTGATCAAACACCAATAATTGTCCAGGAAATGGCAAAAAAAGATAACCGGATAAAATTAATTCAACATGCCACCAACCAGGGCCCAGGGGGCGGAATCATTACAGGCTATCTCGCTTCGGCCCGCGAGAGATACGATATTGCCGCGGTAGTCGGCGGAGACAACCAGATGGGCTTTGAGTACCTGCCTGAATTGCTTGATCCCATAATAGCCGGCGAGGCAGATTACACAAAAGGAAACCGTTTCCTAAAAGGCAGGCCCAAAGAAATGCCTTTTAAAAGATTATTCGGCAATTTTACTCTTTCCTGGATGACTAAAATTGCCTCCGGGTACTGGCGTATTTTTGATACCCAGGACGGCTACACGGCCATTTCCCGCCGGGCAATCGAAGCCATCAACTGGACAGAATTTTGGAGAGGTTACGGCTACGTTTCTGATTTTCTAATTAGGTTTAATACATATAGGATAAGGATCAAGGACATCTACCGGAAAGAGATCTATCTTCCTGGGGAAAAGCAGTCGCAAATCAAAATCGGAAGGTACATCAGACTGGTTGGACCTATGATTATTAGGGGCTTTTTCTGGCGGTTAAAACAAAAATATTTCCAAAGTCCTCCAAAAAATCTTCACCGGATAGGAAAGATGGAGTTGAAAAGATGACTGCTTTCACGGTAGGATTGCCTAAAACTCAGGATAAAAAAGGATTGTCGGGTGCCAGGTTTTTTCTGGAACGTTACGGGGTCTCATATGAGCTATATGAGCTAATGGATGATTTTGAAAACTGCCCTGTTATTCTAGTTCCTTCTTTTGAGAACATTGACCGGACGAAGTTGTTTGCTTATTTAAATAACAGTGGTAAGGCATTACTTTGCGGTACCAGCGAAGAAATAAAGAACTCGGTATCTATTCCCTTGTCTTTATTCCATCTGATTTACGACCGGCTTCACGAAAAATATGAAAAAATATCAAAGCCATCAAAATTAATCAATTGGTCACTTACGCTTTATAATATAACACCTGATTTGATCAAAGCGCCTTTTTATCAGCAGGTTCGTCTTATAAGAAAAAAGATCGGGAGCAAGAGAAAAGTACATACTACTTGGCCAGCAGACAATACGATTGATAACTGGATGCAGATATTAAAGGAGTCGTTAGATATACTTGTTCCTGAAAGAAGCAGCGTGCCGTTATGGCCGCCGCCGTTTAAAGCGGCTTTTGTAATGACCCACGACGTTGATGAAAAACCGGGTGAGGAAATTTATCAAATTACTAAAATAGAAAAAAAGCACCGTATCTTGTCCACCTGGAATTTTATCGCCAGAAGTCCGCGTTATAAGTTAGAGCCGTCAATGTTAAGGGAATTATCTGCCGAAGGTTTTGAAATCGGCTGCCATGGCCTTTACCACGACAGGAAGTTCAGCAGCATCAGCGCCAAGGAACGAAAGCTTCGGGTGGCAGGGGCCAAGAAGATCATTGAAGACGCTTTGGGTAAAGAAGTATCCGGCTTCAGGACGCCATTGCTGGATAGAACAGATGATCTATGGACTATTTTGGCCGAAAGCGGATTTAGCTATGATTCAAGTTATCCAGACGTAGACCACCTGACCACTACCCGTTACGGAATGGGAGTATGTACAAATTTGCCGTATACAACGCTGCCGTATTTGGTGGAATTACCGGTAACGGCTCCTCAGGATGTAGAGTTGTTTATCGATAAGAGGTTATCTGAAAAAGAAGCCCTTTTATTTTGGCAGGATAAATGGAACAAAGTTATAGACGGCCGGGGGTTGATTGTATTAATCAGCCACCCTCATTTCTTAAAAGAAAAAAAGAGGTTGGATATGTACAGCAACCTGCTGGAATTTTTTACTCAAAAAAAAGATGTATGGATAACCACGGCTGGCAGTATTGCCAGATGGTGGCAGCAAAGAGCCAGTTATAAAATTACGTGAACAAAAAATGGGGTGAAAGAGAAAAATGAAAGTGCTGGTAATTGGCCTGGGATATGTGGGCTTGGTGCAGGCTGCCGCACTGGCGGAAAGGGGACATGAAGTTACAGGTATAGATATAGATTTGGATAAATATAACAGCCTGCGTAACGGTAGGGTATCAATATACGAACCGGATTTGCCGGAATTAATTAAACCCGGCTTGAAAAAAGGACACTTGACATTTTTACATTTAAGCGAAATAAAAGAAATTTCTGTTCCTCTAATTTTTATAGCGGTAGGGACACCTTCGTTACCATTTAACGGCAATGCTGATTTATCCCAGATACAGTCTGCTATCCAGTGGATAAAAGATAATATACGAAATAATGCTGTTATCGTCATGAAAAGTACCGTTCTTCCGGGAACGGGACAGTCCTTGATAAATAAATATCTTAAGGATAGTAGATTTTCTTACGTAAGCAACCCCGAATTTTTAAGAGAAGGACAGGCAGTTTACGACTGGTACCACCCAGATAGAATTGTCATTGGCTGTCAAGACCAGGAGGCGGGAAAAGTTGTTTCTTCTTTATATAACGGGATAAAAGCTCCAGTTTTAATTACCGACATTAATTCAGCCGAACTGATTAAATATGCTTCAAATGCTTTTCTGGCCACTAAAATTAGCTTTATCAATGAAATTGCCAATGTATGTGAATTAATAGACGCTGATATAGAATTGGTTTCGGAAGGAATTGGCCTGGACTCCAGAATTGGCAAAAGCTTTTTAAAAGCCGGTATTGGCTACGGCGGCTCTTGCTTTCCAAAGGATGTTCGTGCCCTTGACTATTTTTCTTCCATGAATGGCTATAGCTTTGAACTCCTCAAATCAGTGATCAGCGTAAACAACCGCCAGCGAAGCCTGCCGGTGAAAAAACTAAAAGAAGCCCTGGGTGACCTGAACGGTAAAAAAGTAGCTGTATTAGGTCTTGCTTTTAAGCCAAACACGGACGACATAAGAGAAGCCCCCGCAATTGATATTATTAACATGCTTTTAAATGAAGGCTGTGAGGTACGCGCCTGCGACCCAGTGGCCGTAGGTAATACAAAAAAAGTTTTGCCCTCCGAAGTAAAACTTTTTGAAAGCTTGCCTGGCGCCATCGGGGGAGCCCAGGCAGCAATCCTGACCACAGAATGGGAAGAGTTTGTAAATTTTGACTGGACAAGCCTTAACGACATAATGAGCCCACCTCGTTTGATAATTGACGGGCGGAACGCATTAAGGCATTGTATTGTTCAAAACCCTGACTTAAAATACGTTGGCATTGGGAGAGGTATTAAGTAAAGATTTCAAAGGATAATATGTTTAACATTAGGAAGAAATTTTTGGGAAGGCGCGTAAATGATAAAGATTGTAAACAAAGTCGAGGAAAATAAATGGAAGAAACTTTTAGATACATACGATAAGGCCACTATATATCATACGCCCGAATGGAAGAAAACCCTTGAGGGGACCTTCGGTTACAAAGCGCATTATTTTTTTGCGATAGACGAATGCGGGGAGTTAGTTGGGCTGCTGCCATTATTTTATGTTAGGAGTCAAATTACGGGAAGTAGAATATGTTCGGTTCCGTTTGCTCATAATTGTGGACCGATTGGCGATGAGGCTACTGTAAGCTTTTTGGCGGGTAAGGCAATAGATTTATATAAAGATTTAAATGCAGATTATTTTGAGGTCAAAGATAAAGTTGGTTTCGATAACTTTGAATACCAAAACGCATTTTCTACATATATTCTAGAGTTGTCTCCTGATTTAGGAATAATGTGGAAAAAGCTAGATAGTGGAAGTGCTAGATGGGGAGTAAAAAAATCCCATAAAGAGGGAGTTTCAGTTAGCAAGACACAAAGTATTGAGGATTTAAAAGAATTCTACGAGTTAAACTGTATAACAAAGAAGAAAATAGGTGTTCCTTGTCATCCTTGGAAATTCTTTAAAAACTTGTTTAAATTTTTAGATAGTTATGTTTCTCTATATGTAGCAAGATATAATGATAAAATCATTGCAGGTGGGATTATGGAATATTTTAAAAAGACGGTTCTTTATGGATATGGTGCTGCAGACCCCAAATATTTAAAGATGCAGCCTTATAATGCATTTATATGGAAAAGCATTGAAGATGCTTGCTTGAATGGATATAAGTATTATGATTTTGGAAGAACTTCCTATGATAATGTTGGGCTGATAAATTTCAAAAAGAGATGGGGCACAGCTGAAAAAAAATTATATTATAGCTATTATCCAAAGAATCCAGTATCTTTAACTGAAAATCGGGAGAATTTAAAATATAAATGGGGAACAAAAGTAATTCAGAGAATGCCAATGCCAATTTATAAGAAGTTTAGCGATGTGGTGTTTGGGAGTTTTGGGTAGGAGAGAATACAATGGAAGATTACTATTGGGACATTGCAAATGCAACGAAGATGGGTGAATATCTTACTCGAAAAGAGTGGGATGTTATCGATTCATTTTTAGAGAATAACAATATCAGTAACTGTTTGGATATAGGGTGTGGAAGTGGACGGTTCAGTATTCCGATATCCCAACGTGGAATTGATGTTGTGGCAATAGATAATGATCCTATTGCATTGTTAAAATTAAAGGAAAAATTAAATGAGAGAGAGTTACAGTTATTAAAGGAGATGCAAATAAACTACCATTTAAAAATTTTACTTTTAATTGTATCGTATCTATTGAAGTAGTGGATTATCTTGAACCAAAAAGGTTTTTTCAAGAATGTAATAGAGTATTACAAAAAGATGGATTTTTATCATTTATTCGGCAGAAGACCGCCGCTTATAAAAGCATTGGATGAATGACGGGTCGGCTGGCAGCCTGACAAATTTTTAAAGGTTAGCGTTAAACAAAAAGATGTTTTTGAACATAAAAGGTGTTAAAGCCAGCTTTAAAGGCTTGAGATAAGTTTGCGCAACATAACTTGGGGCCTGTCACCGTACAGAGTGAGCTGTTGCAACCGGAGGATTGCAGGCGTATGAGTATGGGCGCAATGGCGGGTTACCGCGCACCTTCCGGCTATGAGCCTGCTGCCAAATAGCCCCTGGACTTGCGGCGTCGGCACCCCTGGTCGGTCCCGCTAAAGGTTGACAGGAAAGCCAGGCCGGATTGTACCCTGTTGAACGGGCTCCGCGCAAGAGGCGGAATCTCCATCCTCTATAGGATGGAGTAGTTCAATGTTTACCATATCAAATAAACATAGTTACAAAAATTTATTACATCAGCTTTTAAGTAGTTATAGAACTTTCTATAGATGCTCTTTTGATGAAATAAGGTCTTATCTTGAAGAAGAGGGTTTTAAAGTGAGGAAATGTATATGATACAATTGGATTCCATTTAAAAGAAATTCTAATAACGTTTTGCTTGGTCTTTTTGAATTTTTAGAAAAGGTTTTGCTATTGAATCGTCTTCCTACTATTAGTCCCTGGGTATTTTTCATTGCTAAGAAAATTGAGAAGCCCAAATGAGAATTGTCGTTGACATAAACCATCCTGCCCAAGTACATTACTTCAAAAATTTTATCTGGGAGATGGGAAAGAAGGAAAAGGAGGAAAAGGAGTATTGAAGGTTTGTATTTTAATGTATAGGCCCGCCCCACAAGATTTTAGAAGATTAGTGGTTACAAATTCAATTTATAAAAGATATAAAAATGTAAGTGTTTTGTGTACTAAACAAAAGGGGCAAGAAAAGAAAGTTACTATAAGTGGCGTATGCTATTATCGTCTTCCATTATTATCCAACATAAGAAATAATATGGTAAATAGAAATAATATAGTAATCAAATTATTTAACTTTATATTTTTTACAATACTATCTTTTACGACACTGTCTCTATTATATATTAAAAAAAGGTATCAAGTGATTCATGTTCATAATCCACCAGATTTTATTATTTTAGCTGCTATTCCATTCAAGATATTTTTTAATACAAAGATTGTTTTAGATCTTCACGATATGCTACCAGAAGCGGTAAGTAGCAATTTTGGAGTTGATGAAAATCATATTTTTGTAAAAATAGCGAGATTGATTGAAAGATTTGCTATAAAATATTCTGATGCTATTATTTGTACAAATAACTATGATAAAAAAATAATTTTATCGCGAAACAATATCAGTCCAGAAAAAATTTTTGTTGTGATGAATACACCAGATTTAAAACTGTTCGAAATCGAACACGTAAAAAAAGAATTTTTTGGATTAGAAAATAAATTTGTTATATTATTCGAGGGGACTATCTGGAAAAGAAGAGGCATTCAAACAGTCATCGAAGCTATAGAAAAATTAAAAGATAAAATTCCCATCTATTTTGTAATTCTCGGCGATGGACCTGATTTGGATTATCTAAAAAGTATTGTAAACGACAAAAATCTTAATGCGTTTATAGAGTTTACAGGGTGGATTGATTTAAAAACACTTTCCAAATATATTTCTATTTCTGATGTTTGCCTAATTCCTTTCCTAAAAACAAGGGTTAACGAACGTGGCGTACCAAATAAATTATTTGAGTATATAGTTCATGAGAAACCAGTAATAGCATCAAAATTGACGGGCATGTCTTTAACGTTTTTTGATGATGAAGTTTTATTTTTTGAACCGGGAAATGCAAATGATCTTGCAGAAAAAATATTATGGTGTTATCAAAATCCAAAAGAAATTAAAAAATTAGTAGAAAATGCAAAACAAAGATATAAGAAGGAATACACATGGGATAAAATGGAAATGGAGCTGTATGCATGTTACGAAAGTGTAATATAACCAAGGATGTGGACAACATTCATTTGTGTTCGATTAACCATATTTAGGAAAATACCAACTTAGCATTCCTGGAAATTAGCATAGCTATAATCTAATTTTATCAATGTGTTTGAGACTTGTTGAGCGATATAATTCCCAGGGATATTCTTACTTCTTAGTAGATTATTGGTTAAATTAGCCCTTAACCGAACACGAATGGGACAACATTATACCCAATCCATTTGGAGATAGGAAGTGCTTGAAATGAAAATATGCATAATAGGTCTCGGATATATTGGCTTACCTACTGCGTTAATGCTATCTAAAAGCCATAATGTATTTGGGTGCGATACCAAAGAGGAGATAGTAGAAAACATTAACGGTAAAAACCCTCCCTTTATTGAACCCGGGCTGGAAGAAATGTTAAAGAAATCAAACCTAAGGGCATTTACTCATCCAGTTGAATCTGATGTGTTTATCATTTGTGTTCCAACGCTGTTCAACAAAGAAGTCAAAATGGCTGACTTAAAATATGTAAAAAGAGCCATAGAAGAAATTGTACCATATTTAAGAAAGGAGAATTTAATAATTATTGAGTCAACAATTACTCCAGGAACCTGTGAGAAAATTGTTACACCCTTATTAGAAAAATCTGGTTTGAGAGTCAATAAAGATATTTACCTTTCTCATTGTCCTGAAAGAGCTATGCCGGGTAACACTTTTTATGAAATAATTCATAATAATAGGGTTGTCGGGGGGAGCGATGATAAATCTGCCGACTTGGCTGAGGAATTATATAAAAGTTTTGTGAAAGGTACTATCTATAAGACGAGCATTAGAACCGCAGAATTTGTAAAACTAATGGAGAACACCACCAGGGATGTAAATATCGCGTTAGTAAACGAATTTGCGATTTTGGCTGAAGAGATAGGTATAAATGTCAGAGAAGCTATTGAACTTGCAAATAAACATCCAAGAGTAAACCTCTTAACACCCGGTCCAGGTGTTGGGGGTCACTGTATTGCAGTTGATCCGTGGTTTTTAACCGAAAGTACGGTAAATACAAGAATAATAAACACAGCAAGGGAAATTAATGATGGAATGCCCAGGTATATATTATCCAAAGCTAAAAAAATTTTTGTAGAGCGAAATATAAAAGATCCTACGGTAACAATTTTTGGTGTTGCCTACAAAGGAAATGTTGATGATACAAGAGAGACACCGGCTTTGAAATTGATAAAATTATGCGAAAAAGAAGGATGGAACGTGAAGGTATATGATCCATGCGTAAAAGAGTTTGAATATCCATTGCTGCCTTTAGAAGAGGCTATTAGAGATACGGATTTGATTATTGTTGAGACTGACCATACCGAATTCAAGAACATAAATGCTAAAATGACTTCCAATTTTGTAAGGAATAAAAATATCATTGATACAAGAAATATAATGAATTGTAAAGAATTCTTAGATGAGGGATTTGAAATAAAAATTTTGGGAATTGGGAAGGGTAATTAGGGTGCTCTCAAAAAGTATATTCATTTTAGCTCACCAAATTGGAGACAGGAATTTTTATCCAACTTACAAGAAATTGGTTCAAAACCAACGGAAAAGCTATGAGGAACTGAAAGAAGAGCAAGAGAAGCAGTTAAGAGTAATGATTAATTTTGCATATAACAATGTACCTTATTACCATAATCTCTTTGATGATTTGAAATTGAATTCCGATGACATAAAAAAAATAAGGGATTTAAAGAAACTTCCCATATTAACGAAAGAAATAATAAAGCAAAACTGGGAGGATTTTAAGCCTATTAATTTGAATAAAATGAAATATTATGAAGGTGCTACGGGAGGATCAACGGGCACTCCTCTTAAATATAGACTATTAAAGTTCGATAGATTCCTCGCGGGAGCATTGTTATATCGTGGATGGGGATACGCTGGTTTCGAGTTGGGAGATAAAATGGCATTTTTAGCAGGTGCTTCGTTGGATGTGGGTACAAAATCGTATTTAGAGAAAAGAGCTCATGAAGTTGCAAGGAATATAAGAAAAATTTCCTCATTTGACATGGGAGAGAAAGAGATGAAACAATATGTAGGCATGATTAATTCATTCAAGCCCAAATTTTTGCGAGGTTATGCATCTTCAATCTACTTCTTTGCAGAATGGATTGAAGAAAATAAGATAGATATATATCAGCCTATAGCGGTATTCACAACAGCAGAGAAACTATATCCAAATATGAGAGAGAAGATCGGAAAAGTTTTCAACTGCGATGTTTATGATGCTTATGGATTAAACGATGGGGGACTTGGCGCTTACGAATGCTCTGAGCATTCAGGACTACATATAGACACGGAAAGAAGCATCATGGAAGTTGTAGATAAGGATGGGAATCAAATAAAGGAAGGAGAAGGAGAGATACTTGCAACAAGCCTTTATAATTATGCAATGCCTTTTATAAGGTATGATACTGGAGATCTGGGATATATCATCAATGATGTTTGCGGTTGTGGGAGAGGGCATAGGTTATTAAAAGAATTGGTTGGAAGAAGTGTAGATGTTCTTGTTACACCCGAAGGAAAAAACGTTCATGGTTGGTTCTTTTTATTTATTTTTTGGGAGTATTGTAAGGGGATAAAGGAGTATCAAGTTGTTCAAGAAAAGTTAGATAAAATCGTTATAAAAATAGTTCCAGAAGAGGATTTTGATAAGAAGCAGTTGGATAAGATTAAAGAGATCGTTAAAGGAAGAAGCGAGGGGTGGAATATAGAGTTTAAGTTTGTTGATAAAATCGAAAGGACAAAGGCCGGAAAATATAAGTTTATCATAAATAATGTGAGTGAAAGTCCATGGCTTTAACTATTTATGCAGTTGGCGATATAATGCTTGGAGAACAGGATTTATGTGCTGGGTTTGGTATTAAAAGTGTTATCAAAAATAAAGGGGTTGATTATCTTTTTAAAGGCGTAAAAGACATTTTTAAAGGTGGTGATATCGTTTTTGGAAATTTAGAAGCACCAATATCGAATGAAACTAATAAAAAAGGATTTGAAGCAGATTTTTTCAGAGCGGGTCCAAATGTAATAGATGGGTTGAAAACTGCGAATTTCAATGCTCTGTCAATAGCAAATAACCACATCATGGAGCACGGAGAGAAAGCATTTTGTTCAACTGTTCACTTTTTAAAAGAAAATAATATTACACCCGTAGGAATTTCGAATGAAACAGAAATTTTAGAGGTTAATGGATTTAAGGTTGCAGTCCTTGCCTACTCTTTTATTGAGGACTTTATAGACAACTCTTTGTATAATAAAATTGCTTCAGAGAAAAAAATACTAGAAGACGTAAGAAATATAAAAGATTCTGTTGATTTAACCATTTTATTCCTGCATTGGGGTTATGAGTATGTGCTTTTTCCATCGCCCAAGCAAGTCGATATCGGTCGAAAGCTTATAGATGCTGGAGTAGATATTGTCTTAGGTGGACATCCTCATGTTCTTCAGGGTTATGAAGTATACAAAGGAAAGCCTATAGTGTACAGCCTTGGTAATTTCATTTTTGACCACACTTATATAAAAAGTACGCGAAAAACCATAATTGCAAAAATAAGAGTTGATCAAGATACAAAAAAGATAGATGTTGAGATTATTCCAGTTATTTGCGATGCAAAAGAATATTATCCAAAGATTTCAAATAAAAAAGATAGTGAGGAAATTCTAAGCATTATTTCAGAAACAAGATGCAAGATGGAAAATAAATCCTTAGCTGATTATCTTTCAGAAGATTATACGACTTTAGCTAACAAATATAAAAGAAAAGCTAAACAGGAGATGAAAATGCATTTTATTAAGAATTTATATAGATACCCACAGAGTTTATCAATCCTCATTTTTTACAAATATTTAGCAAGAATACTGAATAGTATTCCTGGAGGTAATAAAAAGTGAAGAATATCAAAACTGGAAGTCTTCTTCAAATAGATTCCTTAGGTGGCGGTATACATAGTAAAGTAATAAATGATATACTTCAAAAACACTACAAATGTTACTTTTTTAATGTGGTAGCAAATAGAAATAAAAATAAATTATACGAATACCTTATGCTTTTTTATAGATTGGCCAAGGTCCACGGGAATAAGGATATTTGGATACGTTCCTTTAGTTCAACGATCACTCTCCCTTTTGATAAAACACAGGGTAAAAATATAGTTGTGATATATGATGTTGGTAATAGTTTCAAATCAGTACATATACAATTTTTAAATAAAATAATGGAGAAGATTTTTTATTATGCGCTAAAGAGGGTGGATTCAATCATTGTTATGTCTAAATTATGGAAAGAGTATTTTGAATCACGAGGATATGACAACGTGAGAATCATTTACACTCCTTTTAACATGAATGTATTTGAATTCACAGAGGAAGAAATAATCAGTCTTAAAGAGAAATATGAATTAACTAATAAACCTATTATATATCTTGGAAATTGTAGAAGAACAAAAGGAGTTGTTGAAGCATACCAGGCATTAAAAGAGTTGGATGGATATTTATTAACGAGTGGGGAAAAAGAAGTGGATATTCCTGCTATTAACTTAAATTTAAGTTATAGGGACTACTTAAGATTGTTAAAAGCTTCTTCTGTCGTTGTTACAATGTCTAAGTTCAAGGAGGGATGGTGTAGAACCGCGCACGAAGCGATGTTATGTAAAACACCTGTGGTTGGTTCTGGTTTGGGAGGGATGAAAGAACTACTGGAAGGAGGTAGGCAAATTATCTGTAAAGATTTTAATAAGTTAAGAGAAGATGTTGAATATGCAATTGCGCATCCTGAACTTGGTGAAAAAGGATACGAATATGCAAGCCAGGAAAAGTTTACTGTAGAATACTTTGAGAAAGAATGGATAAAGTTAATTTCTGAAGTTGTAGGAGAGTAAGATGAGAGTAGGAGTAATTTCAGATTGGATTAATGGAGGAAATTATGCAGGTATAGCAAATTATGTTTATCATTTATTAAAGGAATTGATTAATATTAATAGGGAAAGTATCTATTTGATAAATTATGAGGAGAATGAGTCGACAGCCGAATACAATAAAATAATAATATACAATCCTTTTAAAAGAATTTCTAAAACAATATTATGGTACTTATATTTGGGGACACAAAGTAATCATCTGAAAAGATTAGATATAATTCACAACCCGACCCAAGGTTCAACCTTTTTTAGATTTAAACAGAAATATATATTAACAGTTCATGATATAACTGTGTTTATAGTTCCAAAAGAACATCCAGTGTATAGAATATTATTTGGTAAATTACTCTTTCCAAGAACTCTAAAAACTGCAGACAAAATAATCACAGATTCAAACAGCACAAAAAAAGATTTGATAAATTATTTCAATATTCCAGAAGAAAAAATTAAGGTAATCTTTCTTGGAGTAGATGAAAAATTCAAGCCATTAGATAAAGAAGAAATAAACGAAGTTAAACAAAGATATAATCTCAATTTTCCGTTTATCTTGTATGTTGGCACTTTGGAGCCGAGAAAAAATATTCCTACTTTAATTAAGGCATTTTATAAACTTAAAAAGAAAAATATCGAGCACAAATTAGTCATTACAGGTAAAAAGGGATGGAAGTATAAAAAAATATTTGAGACGATAGACAAATTAAATCTTCAAAAAAATGTCACTTTTACCGGATATGTTTCAGATGAGGATTTACCTGCACTATACAATACCGCGGATTTGTTTGTCTACCCCTCTCTGTATGAGGGCTTTGGTTTTCCTCCTTTAGAGGCAATGGCTTGTGGAACACCTGTGATAACTTCAAATACCTCTTCTCTGCCAGAAGTCGTTGGTGACGCAGGGATTATGGTTAACCCTTATGATGTAGATGGTTTGGCAGATGCGATGCACGAAGTTTTAACTAATGATGGGTTAAGGGAAGATATGATTAAAAAAGGATTAGAAAGGGCGAAGATGTTTAGCTGGGAGAAATGCGCGAGAGAGACTTTGAGGGTTTATGAAGAAGTGTATAATGAGAGGTGAAATGAAAGATTAACATGCAGCTAAATAACCCAGTCCAGATGAACGACTGGGAAATCAAGAAATTCCTCGCAGTAGTTTTAGCTATTCAACTTGCGATGTTGGGCGCAATTGGATTAGATGCTATTGGTTTTCAAATCCCTATTCTAAGACCTTTCATTGGTTTCATTTATCTTACTTTCGTCCCTGGAATTCTCATTCTCAGAGTTCTTAAATTACACAAACTCGGCAGTATCGAGACGCTGTTATACACTGTGGGATTGAGCCTCGCGACCCTAATGTTTACCGGATTTTTCGTGAACATGACCTATCCATTTTTCGGTATTTCTCGACCGATTTCGCTCGTTCCTTTGGTTATCACAATAAGTGTAATTGTATTGATTTTATGCATTTTAAGTTATGTAAGAGATAAAGATTTTGATGATCCGAGTTTTATTGACGTTGGAGAGGTGTTATCACCTCCAGTCTTATTTTTGTGTTTGATCCCTTTTATGGCAGTAATTGGTACTTATTTGGTGAATTTTCATCATAATAATATCCTTTTGATGTTAATGATTGTTGTGATTGCATTTGTTGCTCTGTTGATTGGTTTTGATAAGTTTATTCCTGTAAAATTATATCCTTTAGCGATATTGGTGATGGCAATCTCGTTGATATATCATGACACATTGATATCGATGTATTTAAACAAATACGACGTTATAGGAGAATATTATTTTTCAAAATTGGTAGTTATTGTCTCAAAATGGGATTGGACGATGTCATCCAATAACAATGCAATGTTAAGCACAACAATGTTTGCTCCAATGTTTCATCACATCAGCAATCTTGATTTGACATGGGTTTTTAAGATAATTTATCCTTTAATACTCTCTCTTGTACCCCTTGGGCTGTATAGTATCTTTAAAAAAAGAACAGATGAAAAAATAGCATTTTTGTCATCCTTTTTTTTTATATCTTTGAATCCGTTCTATAGTGTTATTCCTTCATTAGGCAAGCAATTGGTTGCAGAGCTTTTCTTTGTTTTGTTGCTTATGTTGATATTAAATGTAAACATAAAGATAAATGCAATGAAAAAATCTTTTTTAATGATTATCTTTGGCACATCATTGATCGTGTCCCATTATGGCACTTCCTATCTTGTTATGGTTTCGTTTATTTTTGTTTTATTCTTTTTGTATTTAACAGAGAACCAAACGGTAAAGGGCCTATGGAAAAGGTTTTATTTTACGTTTAAAAAAGAAGAATTGAATATAGCGAATAGTTTGAATACAAAAAATAAGAATATATCTTTAAATTTTGTGTTGTTGTTCATCTCATTCGCTTTAATGTGGTATATGTACATTTCAAGTTCCTCTATATTTGAAGATATTGTACATATAGGTGATCATATCGCGAATACAATTTTTATGGATTTTTTAAATCCAGAAACTTCGAGAGGGCTATATGCCATAACAGGGGTATCTCCCTCTCTTTTATATGCAGTTTATAAAGTTTTTCATTTAATTATCCAATTCCTTATAGGTGTAGGTCTCTTGAAATTATTATTAAGGCACAAAGAGACAAAATTTGAACGAGAATATGTTGGTTTTTCGTTATATTGGTTTATTATCTGTTTATTTGCTATAGCCGTCTCTTATTTTGCAGTAATGAACCAATCGAGGCTTTATCATCTCTCTCTTATTTTTTTAGCTCCTCTTTCTATTCTAGGCAGTATAAGTATTTTTGAGGTAATAGCCAAGTTTTTTAAGGTATCTTGGACAAATAAAAGTATAAAAAGATCGGTGAATATGTTAGCTATATTTTTTATAATCTATTTCTTATTTAATACTGGATTTATTTTTGAGATAGCGAAGGATCATCCGTCTTCAATTTCGCTGTCTCAAGAAAGTAGTAAAAAATATGGTGACTCTGAAGATGTAGCTTCAGTAGCTATGAATATGATACCAGAACAGGATGTAATCAGTGCGAGGTGGCTATCTATGAAAGCGAAAAAGGACGAAATAATTTATGCAACAGTAGGAAATAATGAAGGAAAACATGCATTAGTATACAATATGATACAACCTCAAAAAATATATGATTTAGCTGGCACAACAAAAAATATGAGAGGAGGGAATTATACTTACTTAAGTTGTCTAAATATAGTTGAGGAAATAGGGTTAGGTTTTAACCCAAAACTTGGATGCCCGACGTTTTTTAACATGACTGACGTATACCCTTTTCTCGTAGACACAGACAAGATTTACACAAACGGAGGCAGTGAAATTTTATGGAGCCCTTAGTCGAAAATATCAGAATAATTTTTTCAAAATTCTAATGTTTTCCTTCATCGTCCACAAAAATAAGTTCGGATTTTTCCAATCAACTTTTAATAATTTTATTGAATAATAAAAATAGATAATAAAACCAAAAAACTCCGTTGCCACAGTTGCGTATGCAGCACCAACAAGACTATAGTAGGGTATCAATATCAAATTAAGAACAATATTTAGTAACGCCCCCAGTCCTGTTCCAATAGTAACTATATTTTGCTTGTTGATGGAATAAAGTAATGTGCTTGATATTGTACTTACACAAATTATAAAAAATGCCCATATTAAAATTTTAAGTGCTGTTGCAGAATTTGAATACTGAGAACCGTAAAGAATTTGGATTATTTCTGCAGCGAAAAGAGTCACAAAAATTGAGACGAAAGTACCTAAAGTAAACATTAATTGAAATAATTGGATATAAAATCTCTTTAGATTGCTCTTGGTAGTTTTAAAATACCTTGACATTATGGGAAAACTTACAGCACCAATCGAACCAGCTATTAGTGCAGATAACCCCCTAATGATATTATAAGCTGCATTATACCAACCAACTGCCGCATCTCCCTGCATCATTGATAACATAACTGTATCAATTTGAAAATATATTGAAACAAAAATCGCAGTTAGACCAAACGGCAGCGCTTCTTTTGTGGTATGCTTCAAAAAAGAAAAATCTATTTCAAAGTTTGGCTTTGCAAACTTTTTAAGCACGATTAAACCACTGAATACAAAACTAAAAATACTTGATAGTAAAAATGCAGAAACGATCTCTATCAAACCATATCCAAGATAAATTAAATACATAACCAATGAAAAGACAATAACCTTCTCAACAACACGGACCAATGTTTCATATTCCATCTTTTCAAATGCTCTAAATATCGAGATGAAAAATTGGTTGAAGGATGTTAAAATAACATAGGCACCAGCGATATAAACAGCTAATGTTGTATCAGGCGGGTAATGCATCAAGTTTATGATAATAACAACGAGCAAGAATGCGACAATGGATAAAATGAATTTGACCAGGGATATATTACCAAGATACTTTCCTGCTAATTCGTTATCCTTTGCCACTTCCCTTATCGTCAATGTGCTAAATCCTAAATCGGCAATAATTGCAAAGAAAGAAGTAAAAGCAAGTGCAAACGAATATTTACCAAATCCAACGTCTTGTAGATGTCTCGCAATAAAAATAATTAAAACAAAGGCGAGAAGTTTAGTTATGACTTCTGCTGATGCCAAAGATAGCGTATTCTTTGCTACACGTCTAACTGTATTCAAGAGTACACACCAGATACTAAAAGGGGGGATAGGACTAATTTATTTTTTGCTTCTCTTTTCATACCTCTCCATATCCGCCCTTACCATCATTTTTACAAGCTCTTCAAATGAGGTTTCCGGCTTCCAGCCCAGCTTTTCTCTCGCCTTCAATGCATCCCCTCGCAGTTCCGGCACGTCAGCAGGTCTCATAAATCGCTCATCCATCTTAACGTACTCCTGCCAATCCAGATCAACCTCTTTAAATGCCTCCTCAACAAATTCTTTTACAGAATGACTCTTCCCACTTGCAATCACGTAATCATCCGGCTCTTTCTGTTGGAGCATTAACCACATTGCCTTCACATAGTCGCCGGCATAGCCCCAATCTCTCTTGGCATCCAGATTCCCCAACCGCAATTCCTTTGCGAGTCCATGATGGATTCTTGCCACTCCATCTGTTATCTTTCGTGTAACGAATTCAATGCCTCTTCTTGGAGATTCATGGTTAAATAAAATCCCATTGCAACAGAACATATTATAACTCTCTCTATAATTCACAGTTGCATAATATCCATAGACCTTTGCCACTGCATACGGACTTCTGGGACGGAATTTCGTCTTCTCATTCTGAGGGATCTCTTCTGCTGCTCCGAGCATCTCGCTACTGGATGCCTGATAAAACTTGGCATCCGGACAGAAATGGCGAACAGCTTCTAACACCCGAACAGTCCCAAGCCCGGTAACATCTCCCGTAAGTACAGGTTGATTCCATGAAGTTGCTACAAACGACTGCGCTGCAAGATTGTACACCTCATCAGGTTGAGCAGTCTGCATTGCAACGTTCAGCGAAGATTGGTCGGTTAAATCACCTTCTAAGAGTGTGATCCTATCAGTGATGTGCTCTATTCGAGTAATGTTTGGCGTGCTAAGTCTTCTTACTATTCCATATACTTCATAGCCCTTATCAAGCAGTAGCTCTGCCAGATATGAGCCATCCTGACCGGTAATGCCGGTGATTAATGCTGTTTTTGTCATGAGTTTACCTCCTTTTTCCGTAGATGTTGTTAAGATATAAGTATTTCGCCGCATACATATTAAACCCACCGTTCCCTCTTCGCCAATCCCATAATCCCAAACCCTAGAATTGCATACGTGATCATCCATGCATATCTAACGCCAACAATTCCAAACTCCAATATAAAAACATAACACAACCCTAAGAGAAGCACAAACCTGACAATATTTAATTTTACAATGCTCTCAACCTTCATCCTGACATTTTGAATGGGAATAAATAGCAAATAAACAGCAACAAAGAAGTTCGATAAAGCTAATATTCTTAACAGATCAAAACTCTCAACATAACCTTTCACAAACAGACCGAGCAGGAAATCACCAAAGAAATAAATGAATATAGCTGTAGGGACATGGAAAGCGTAAATATCCAAGCCTGTTTTTACCACATTCTTCCTCAAACTCTCGCCATGGCCCCATTCTACGAAGAGTGACGTGCTCAGCGCATCCGGGATGATTAAAACCAGATTACCGATTGCAAATGCGATATAATATTTGGCAGCTTCTGCTTCTCCCAGTAAATTCAAAATCATTAGCGGTAGAGAACATTTGACAGGTAATTACCTGATGAGATACTTAAAGAATCTCTTAGAAACTCCTATCTACTATTATCCATGTATCCATGCATTTAGGTAAAAATTCGTCAGATAACCAAAAAATCCTGCTGGGTATAAAAGTCGCCATTTTTAGTAGGCTGATTTATGTAAATTATAATTATCTCGCAACAGGAATGTTATTTATGCGACAGTGATCACGCTATTGAGGCTATTTTTACGGCGCCGGCATTTATTGATACGGTAATATTGTTAGTGGCTGCTAAAGTGTTTGCCTGCACCACGTCTTTGATAAAGGTAAATTCCCTTGCCTGCTGTAAGGTATTCGGATAATAATCACAGACAAACTGTATTTTAACGAGTAAAAAAACCTGCAAAAGCAGGTTTTTTACTTAAAAAGGAGGGTAATAACGCATGAAAAACACTTCGCATAATATTTTTAGTGAGTTTTTAATTGCCTTTGTGACAAAGGATTAGCACCCGAAACTATAAAAAACTATGAGTTTGACCTGGCCGATTTCTTCAGCTGGTTTGAAAGCACTCAAAGGTGCGAAGCCAGACCAGAATATATAACAAGCATAGACATAAGAGAGTACAAATCGCATTTGCAGAATGAATGACCTGTACCCGATTTGTTGGTCACACAGGAGTTATGTACAATAACGACTGTGGAGGTAATGGCAAATGGGTGACAACGGAAAACGTTACGATGCCGAATTTAAGGCTGATGCGGTTAAAATGGTCCGGGAAAGTGGCCGTTCAGCTGCCAGCGCAGCAAAGGATCTTGGGATTAATCCGCAAACCCTGAGGGACTGGTTGCAAGAGGATCAAGAATGAGAATCCCCTGATAAAATAAGAATTATGGAATTAGAGGTTGAGCTGCGGGCCGAAAAACGTAAAAACGCCGATCTTGAGGAAACAGCGGCAATATTAAAAAAAGCTGCGGCCATCTTCACAGTAAACAGCCGGAGGTAAATACAACATACGAATTCATTAAATATTTTCTGACTGTATTCCTGGATATTTTCAGCGGCCTGGCAATCTTTTTAATGCTGATTCCTTCCGCCTTCAACGTTTTGATATTTTGCCACCGGTACATACTCAGCACTTCCCTCTAACCTTGCAGAACATGCGCCAACCCCAGCCTAAAGTTTTCATTCTTTTTTAAATGGACCAAAGAACATCCCTTTTCTCCATAATTTTAAAAAAATACCCCCTGGAGCGGGGGAGATGTGAGCTTTTTATTGGTTCCTGTCAACAGCGTTGGCGAGGCTGGTAATACTGGCGGCCAGGCCCTCCAGCTTGTTTTCGATTCTGACCAAAAGATAGGCGGTCACAACAATAGGGAAACCCACATTACCGATAGCCTGTAAAATAGTTTCCACCTGCGGTACCTCCTTAGGTTTTTTTACGATAGGAAGGATTAAAGGGGAAAGTCTGATAGAGGAAGGAAACCGTCCTGTCGCAGGTTTCCTTCCCCATACAGCTCTTTAAAGGAAAGTCTTACTGCGGGTCGTAGAGGTCGTTGGTTGTTTTGTCCACAATTTTGATGTCCTGTTTGGAGACTAACTGTCCGCCGGTTGTTGTAAAGATGTTTTTGGCTATTACCGTGTCCATAGCTGCCTGGATTTCCTGGGCGGTTATGTCTTCGCGGGGGTTGTCAACCGTAAGCGTGAAGTTGGAGCCGTTTTCGTTCTTGAAGACCATCCTGAGGGTTTTGGTGGTAACCTGGGCCATTTTTTCACCTCCTTAAAATTAGTTTTACATCATGTTAGACCTGTACGAGCTGGGCGTTGTCAACGCGGCTAATTTTGCTTAAGGCATACGACTGCAAGCCGGCAATCGCCTGGGCAACGTCGTAAAGATCCTGGTCTGCGGCGCCCGGGTTGACGCTTTTGTAATTTCTGCTGCGGTAGACCGGGTTTCCCTGGGCATCAATACCGGTCTGCACTTCAAGGTTAAGCACAGATCCGCCGGGTACTTTATTAACAGCCATTTTTTCACCTCCTCCCGAACGTGTGTTCCCCTTACGAATATATTCTAACCCGGGACAGGGGCTATGTCAAGGTAAATTATGGTAATTATTAGGGGTTAAAATGGGAGATTTTGTCGAAACTTATGAAAAGGGCTTGCTGAGCAGTTAAAAATTCCAGTATCAACAAGGGATTGATGACGATTTTATAGAATTAGTCCTATGAATAAGGCAGTTTTGGATTAGGCAGCTTAAATTAGGCAATTATAAAGCCATATTGCCGGTGAGGTATTTGGACAGTGTTGCTTTTAGCTCATTTGGGAATAACGTTTGCAGCGGCCAGAGGCCTGGAGAAAGCGGTGGTATACCGGGGATTCCGGAAAGCTCCGGAGTTAATAGACTACAGGCTTGTTCTGGTTGGCTCCATGCTGCCTGATATTATTGATAAACCTTTGGGCAGCCTTATTTTTAGAGAATCAATTGGAACCGGGCGAATTTATTGCCATACTCTTCTTTTTTTCCTGCTGCTTTTGGGTCTGGGAATGTTATTCTGGTATAAACTAAAGCGGCCGGGCTTCCTGACGCTGGCCGGCGGCAGTTTCGCCCACTATGTTTTAGACGGCATGTGGATGCTCCCCTCAACATTCTTTTGGCCGGCTTATGGTTGGGGTTTCCCGCAGGAAAATGCAGAGGCCTGGCTGGAACACTGGCTTAAAAGTCTTTTGACCGACCCGGGTGTTTATGTGCCGGAGATAACCGGGGGATTAATTTTAATCTTTTTTGGAATGAAAAATATTCTTAGAGTCATTGACAGAAATAAATTGTCATAGTGTTGTTACTGTAAAGCAGTATTATCGTTAAAAGAAAAACTGCCTATACTGTAAACGGGAGTGTATCTCATGGCTCGAGTAATAGGAAATATTATGGTTCAAAAGCGCGGTATTGTAAGCCTGGGTCTTTTGAAAGAACACATGCCATTAAATGACGGCGATATTTTTCAAGTGGAAGCGGAGCAGGCATGGTTCTGGACAAAAGAGTGGCAGGAGGGCGAGATAGAAGCCGGGGAAGATAAAGCTGCCGGAAGGATTAAATCGTTTGAAAGCGTTGAAAGTCTTCTTGAGGACTTGGATAAATGAGATTCCAACGAACCGGGCACTTCAAAAGGGCGTACAGGAAATTAGACCTGGGGCAGCAAAATGCTATAAAAAGAGCGATAAGTTTAATGTCAGACAATATAAACCACCCGTCTTTAAGAGTTAAGCGCGTTCAGAGCACAAAAGAGACATGGGAAGCAAGTGCAGCTATGGACTTGCATATTACTTTTGAGTGGGAAGGCGGCACAATTACTTTAAAAAATTGCGGAGAGCATAATAAGACATTAAAAAACCTTAATCGTAAAAAAGGACAGATATTTAGTTCATAGCGGCATTATTTTCCTTTAAAATATTGGCAGGTGATTTTTAAACCTTCTTCTATAGGGTAACAGGGATTATAGCCGAATACTTTTGCTGCTGAAATGTCGGCGAGACTTTGCCGGGGGTCTCCCGGCCTGGGCCTGGTATAAACTGGTTTGATTCCGGCTGCCTGACCGCCGGTAATCTTGATCAGAATTCCAACCAGTTTGTTTATAGAAGTTGTTTTTCCGGCGCCTACGTTTACCGGTCCCATAACTTCGCTTAAAGCCGCCAGAATATTTGCCTGTACAACATCTTTTACAAAAACAAAATCTCTTGTCTGCTCGCCGTCACCATAGATGACCGGGCGTTCATCAGCTAATATTTTTCTTATAAAAATAGGAATTACGGCTGCATACTGCGAATCCGGGTCCTGGCGCGGGCCGTAGACGTTGAAATAGCGCAGGGAGACCGCAGGCAGGCCGTATATTTCCGGGAAGATATTGCAGTAATATTCACCGGTAAGTTTTGACAATGCATAAGGGGATAACGGGTCCGGCGCATATTCCTCTTTTAAGGGAAGGTTCGGGTTATTGCCGTAAACAGCGGACGACGAAGCATAGACAACTTTTTTAACTTTGTTGTCACGGGCTGCAATTAAAACATTTAATGTTCCGGTAATATTTACATCATTGTTGATTACGGGATCATTTATACTGCGGGGGACGGAAGTAACAGCCGCTTCGTGGAAAATGTAATCAGCGCCTTGAAAGGCTGTTTGAAGAAGCGGCAGGTCAGTTATGCTGCCGTTGATAAATTGTACACGTTTATTTTTCAGGAATGGTTCAATATTTTTAAGCTTTCCGGTGGAAAGGTCGTCTATAATTATTACTTCGTTATTCTGATATAGTTCCTCAACCATATGAGATCCGATAAAACCGGCCCCGCCGGTAACCAATACTCTCTTATTTTCAATTTTCATTTATTAGCCTCCGGATTTTTTTTTATGACTCGTAGCCTTTTGGATTTGTTTTATGCCATCGCCAGGCTGTTTCAATTATTGTGCGCAGGCCGTTCAGATAAGGTTTCCAGTTCAGTTCCCTTTTTATTTTATCTGAACTTGCCACCAGGACGGCAGGGTCTCCCGGGCGTCTTTCAGTTATCTGCTTATTTAATTCTCTTCCTGTAACTTCTTCAGCTGTGCGGATTACTTCCTGAACAGAGTACCCAAATCCGTTTCCCAGATTGTATGTATTTGTTTTAGCCCCGTTGGCAAGCGCTTCGACAGCCAGGATGTGGGCGGCAGCCAGATCGGTCACGTGGATATAATCCCTGACGCAGGTCCCGTCCGGGGTGGGGTAATTGCTGCCGAAAATTTTTATCTCCGGCGCCTGGCCGAGGGCTGTTCTTAATACCAGTGGGATCAGGTGCGTTTCAGGGTTGTGGTCTTCACCCAGTTCGCCATCAGGGTCCGCTCCCGCGGCGTTGAAATAGCGCAGAGAGACGCACCTTAATCCATAGGCCCGGCTGTACCAGTTCATCGCGCTTTCCAGGGCTAGTTTTGTTGCGCCGTACGTATTTGCAGGTATGGTTGGATTATCCTCAAGAATCGGAATTTCGGCCGGCTCGCCGTAAACAGCGGCGGTTGAGGAAAAAACCAGGCATTTCACTTTAGCCTCGCACATTGCGTCTAAGATGCTCAAACCGTTAACCAGGTTGTTCCGGTAATATTCCGCTGGTTTTGCCATCGATTCGCCAACCAGGCTGCTGGCGGCGAAGTGTACAATTGCCTCGATTTTTTCCGATTTTAACAGTTCTGCAAGAAGTTTTTTGTTGCCTGTGTCACCATGAATAAATTTAGCCTTTAAAACAGCTTTCCGGTGCCCCTTGCCGCCCCCGGTAACCAGTATATTCATTTTTTTATGGATATCCTTCCGTTTTTTTGCACGTATCTTTATTATTGCATTTACTTTCTTTTTTTGCGTTGGAAATTCCTTCTTGAATTTTGTGGCAGTAGTTGACGCTGCTGTTATTTGTGTATATAATTTAAGCAATGTAATAATGATGCGAAGCAGAAGCCATCCGCTTCTCACCTTAAAGCGCCGTCAGGCTGTGAATAAGGTAAGGAATATTACTTAGCATGTGAAGCGGGATAGGTGTCGCCGCTTTTATTTTTTATAAAAATCTCCAGGAGGTTGTAAATATTATCAAAGACTTCCGTGTCAATGAAGAGATCAAGGTAAAAGAAGTAAGAATGGTAGACTCGGACGGCAATCAATTGGGGATCATGTCCCTGGCCAGCGCCATGCGCCTTGCCGAGGAAAAAGAGAAGGACCTGGTTGAGATAGCGCCGCAAGCAAAGCCGCCGGTATGCCGCCTGATGGACTACGGTAAGTACAAGTACGAACAGAGCAAGAGAGAAAAGGAAGCCCGCAAAAAACAGCACATCGTCAGCATCAAGGAAATAAAATTAAGGCCCGGAATCGAGGAGCATGACTTTCTGGTCAAGGCGAACAACGCCGCCCGCTTCTTAAAAGACGGGGACAAGGTTAAAGCCACAATCATGTTCCGGGGACGGGAAATTGTCCACCCACGCCTGGGGCAGAATATTTTGGACCGCCTCGCCGAACATGTTAAGGAATTTTCCACGATAGAAAGGCATGCCAAGCTTGAAGGCAAAAATATGATCATGATCCTGGCGCCGAAACAAGAAATCAAGCAGGAATCAAAACAGCAGTAGAAAAGAGGTATTCATCTTGCCAAAAATCAAAAGTCACCGGGGCGCGGC
>LDZU01000021.1_pt1 | contig 34905 bp, 37 predicted proteins | sample 615531 | NCBI WGS metagenome assembly LDZU01 (sample SAMN03408293, study PRJNA278302) | terrestrial metagenome | isolation source: oil reservoir sample SB2 | place: USA: Alaska, North Slope, Schrader Bluff formation | collected 2011-09 | reverse complement strand
CCACGGGTTCACACTCGGCACACGGATCATCTCTTGTAAAAATTTCACCACTTCCCTGCGATTCCCCTCTATCCATCGCATTATCCGCTCTTGCTCGGTAGGTTGGTTCATTGATTCCATTTTTTCTCCATTATTTCCCATTTAAACCTAACGCGAGCCGCAAAACAGATTCTTCGTTTGCTTCTTCTTTTGATAAATAACCCATCTTTGTTCCTTCGTGCATGATTAAAAAATTATCTGAAAGCGAAAGCACCTCAGGCAAGTCGGAAGAAATAAGGATAATGGCGATACCACTATCGGCAAGCTCATTGATCATGGTATGGATCTCGCGCTTGGTTCCGACATCAATTCCATGGGTTGGTTCATCCAGAATCAATAATTCAGGAAAATGAAATAAACCTCTCCCCAAGACTACCTTTTGCTGATTTCCACCGCTTAAACTCGACACGAAGTTGTTAACATTATCGGTTTTGATCGCAAGTTTTTTAATTTGCTGGTCAACCAGAGCTCTTTCTTGTTTGGGGTGAATCATGCCGATTTTATTCGATACTGAGCGCAATAAACCCGCTGTCAGATTATCGCTGATTGATCGAATAAAAAATAATCCTTGCAAGCGGCGGTCTTCCGGTACATAGACGATTCCATTATCAATAGCTTCCTTGCTGTTCTTGGATTTAAACACTCGTCCTTTATACAGGATCTGCCCTTTTTCAGCCTTCATCTCGCCATAGATTGCTTTTACGATCTCAGAGCGTCCGGCACCGACCAATCCATATAATCCTAAAACCTCCCCTTTGTGTACTTCAAATGAGACATTTTCATAGAAACCTGCTCTCGCCAGATTTTGAACCTGGAGAATAACAGGGTTGGATGCCTGGTATCTCTTCTTGCGCTGGGTATTCTCATTGATCATTCGACCGGTCATGGCTGTAATTAACTTTTCTTCGGTTGCATCACGAACAGTATATTCCCGGATCTTTTTTCCATCGCGCAGCACTGTAATGCGATCAGCCACCTGAAATAATTCTTCAATACGATGGCTAATATACAGAATGCTGACATCCTGTTCTTTTAATTGTTTGATTGTCTTAAACAGAATATCCGTTTCAGCCTGGCTTAGAATGGCTGTGGGTTCATCGAGTATGAGTAATTTTACATTTTTGTGAATACTGCGGGCGATCAGGACCAATTGCTGTGTTCCTAGGGTTAATTCATTCATTGGTTTTGAAATAATCTTGGGATCCAAGCCCATACGAGCCACCGCCTCACTTGCTCCAATGGTCATTGCATGCCAATCCAGGGACGCGCGATTTTTCTCTGATTTGAGTTCTTCCCCCATGTAAATGTTTTCAAGGATGGATAATTCTCTGAAATATACCGGTTCCTGATACACAATTGCGATCCCCATCTGTGATGCATCTCTTGGTCCTGTGAAAATACAGTCTTTATCTTCAAAAATAATTTTCCCAGTATCAGGATGGAGAGCTCCAGCAATGATCTTCATCAAGGTGGATTTTCCAGCACCATTCTCTCCGACGATCGCATGAACTTCCCCTTGATTTACATCAAGGGTTACATCATCCAACGCTTGAACGCCTCCAAAAGATTTTGAAATGTGTTCCAGGGATAATATTGTTCGTTCTGCCATTTGAGTTCTCCATCCATTCATTTACTTACAGTGTATTTATTACTTAGAAATTGAAATCATCCACGTTCTCTGCTGTGATGACAAGCGGATCGCCCAGGAGCAGTGTCTTGGTATCAGCAAAATATTTCACCTGTCCCAAACCTGGAACATCATTAACCTCAGCAAAATCTTTGCCCTCCACCAGCTGGATACCTGCCCAAACGTTCAGATACCCTAACGCGGTTGGATCCCAGAGCACAGAAGCAAACATGGCACCGCTTTGAATGTACGGGCGAACAGTGTTGGGTGAACCATACCCGATAACAGCAACCTGTCCGATCTTACCGGCATTTTCTACAGCCTGAGCTACACCTGGAACTGTGGTGGATGCAACCGCGACCAAGCCCTTGATTTCGGGGAAGCGGGTCATCAATTCTTCAGCCTGTCGGAGAGCATCTTCACTGGAACCACCGGTCGTGTAACGGATATCAACGATTTCGATATCAGGATAGTTAGCAGCAACACGCTCTTTCATGTAATCGATCCAGGTATTCAGGTTTGTAGCAGTGGATTCACCGGAAACGATACCGATCTGTCCGGCATTTCCAATTTGAGCAGCCAGTGTATCGATAAGGGTATAGCCAAGATCTTTATCCAGCGCCTGCGCTACATAAACGCGGCGGACGCTGTTGGGGCTGTCACTATCACTGGTGTAGACTTTGATACCAGCTTCTTCAGCACGTTCCATAACTGGGTTCAATGAGACTGAATCGAGAACAGAAATTGAAATCGCGTCTACTTTTTGCTGGATCAGGTTTTCCATTAATCGGACCTGTTCTGCAGCGCTTGCTTCGGGTGAACCGACATCCATATATTCAACGCCAAATTCTTCAGCAGCCTGCTCGCCACCGGCTTTCATGGCATCAAAATAAGGGATACCAATCAACTGGGGAATAAAAGCGATGCGGAGTTTCGCTGTTTCTTCTGCAGCTGGAGCTTCTCCGGAAGTTGTTTCCTCAGCGGATTCTTCTGAAACAGGTTCAGCAGCTTTTGTGCATGCAGTTACTAAAACACTTGCAACCACAAGCAAAGAAAGAAATACGACTAAATTTTTCTTCATCTTAAATCTCCTTTATATTGTATTCGTTAGATAGGTCAGCGTATAGAAAAATTTTTATGTAGTTTGTGTACCTCCTTTCGAGTGTTCAATTGGAAACGTTTGCGCAAACGTTTCCGCAACTAATCAAAAAAATTATATGGATGCTGTTGATGCCCTTTTCACAAGTTCCACATTCACAACAATGCTACTTGCAGAACGCTGTAGATCCTGCATGCGTGACAGCAAACAATTAACAGCTTCTTCGCACATCGCTAGACGCGGCTGCTTAATGGTGGTTAATGGGGGATTGGTGTATTTTGATAGATAAATGTCATCAAAGCCGATGAGGGAAATATCTCCTGGAATTTTCATTCCTCTTTCAATTACAGCTCGTGAAACACCAATAGCCATCAGATCGTTACAGGCAAAGATTGCCGTTGGCGGTTGTGCCAGGTTCAGCAATTCTTCAGCCGCTTCGTAACCACCCTGTGGCTTGAAATCACCTTTGATAATATACTCTTTGCGGATTTCAATGCCATTTCGTTCCAGCTCTTCTTTATACCCGTCGAATCGGCTGTAGCTGGGCGTGACCTCACGTGGTCCCGTAATGCATGCAATACGGGTATGTCCCAATTCTATTAAATGTCTGGTCGCGATTTGTCCGCCAATTTTGTTGTCGACTTGCACCGAATCAATTTTGACATCGGGACTGTCTCGGTCAACCATAACAGTGGGAATATTCCGTTCTTGTAGTGATATCAAATGCGCAGTACTAGATCCGGCGGCTACGATGATGATTCCATCTACCTGCTTTTCAATAAGCACATTGATATAGGATTCTTCTTTTTGTAGATCGTCATCGGAATTGCAGAGAATGACACTGTATCCATGTTTTCGGCTGGAATATTCAACACCCCATCCAATTTCCGCAAAATATGGGTTTGTGCTGTCTGGAATGATAAGGCCAATTGTGTTGGATTCTTTGACTCGTAAACTTCTCGCAACAGCGTTTGGTTTAAAAGACAATTCTTCCATGGCTTTCAGGACTTTCTGCTTCAATTCATCACTGACAAAACGTGTCTTATTAATCACATGGCTTACAGTAGTTACCGAAACGCCTGCTCGCTGTGCAACATCCTTTATTGTAGTAATGGTTTCCTCCGCCAATCGTTTGCGCAATCGTTTTTATATTATATAAGCGCCTCCTTTTTTTTGCAAGTATCTTTAAGATTTCCTGGATCAGATCGATTTATCTTTCGCTCTTCTTTTCTTTTGGTATACTCATCATAAACAATGGGATAATACATGAAAACAGTAGTAGCAGGCGCTCTAGGTGAATGTGTACACGTTGCAGGGGTCTATAATTTTTTGCGTCTGGCAGAACAACTAGGCTGGAACACCGTCTTTTTAGGTCCCGCCGTTCCTGCCGAGAAAATTCTGCAAACTGCACGTGATGAAAAAGCGGATTTAATCGCTGTTTCTTACCGTCTGACCCCTGAAACCGGCGAAAGGCTTTTAGCTGAGTTTGCCGAAGCTGCTGATGATCTGCGCACTCAAGGGATTCAATTTGCCTTTGGTGGAACGGTCCCGGTGGCAGAAAAAGCGAAAAAATTGGGCTTCTTTGACGCAATTTTTGATGGCACGCAGACTCGTGAAGAGATCATCACTTTTTTACGCGGTGATGCCGTCAGTGAAAGTGGTGCCCCGATCTACCCACAAACAGCTATTGAACGGATTCTCTGGAAAAGACCCTTCCCATTGCTGCGACATCATTTTGGCCAACCCTGTATCAAAGCGACTGTTGAAGGCATCGAGCAAATCGCCAATGCAAAAGTATTGGATGTCATCTCATTGGGAATTGATCAGGACGCACAGGAGAATTTTTTTCATCCCGGCAAGCAAGATCCGCGCTGCACGGGTGCGGGAGGGGTGCCGGTGCGCAGCCCGGATGATTATATTCGACTCTATCAAGCCTCGCGCAAAGGGAATTACCCCCTCATGCGCACATATTCAGGGACGAATGATCTCATCCGATTAGCCGAGATGTATTGTGGAACGATCCATATCTGCTGGGCAGCCGTTCCTCTTTTTTGGTATAACCAGATGGACGGACGCGGACCATTTGACCTTGAAAACAGTATCAGAGAGCATCAAAATTTGATCCACTGGTACAGCGACCATGATATACCGGTCGAGTTGAATGAACCCCATCACTGGGGCATGCGCGACGCACCTGACGTTCTGTTCGTCGTTGCTGCTTATCTTGCAGCGTACAATGCCAGAGCTTTTGGCACGCATGATTACATTGCGCAAATGATGTTCAACAGCCCATCCGGCACATCCGACGCGATGGATCTGGCAAAAATGCTGGCCTGCCTGGAGATCAGCCTACCTCTGGAAAGCAAACTTTTTCATATCTGGAAGCAAACCCGTACTGGCCTGCTCAGCTATCCATTGGAAGAAAACGCAGCCCGCGCACATCTGGCTGCAAGTATTTATGTGCAGATGGCACTCAAGCCAGATATCGTGCACATTGTTGGCCATACCGAAGCGCATCATGCCGCCAACGCGCAGGATGTGATTGAAGCCAGCTTGATGGCTCAAAGAGTGATCGAAAACGCTCTACACGGCCAGCCGGATATGCTTGATAATCCGCTTATCCAACAACGAAAAGAGCACCTGATACATGAGGCTCAGATTACGCTGCAAGCCATCCGCAATCTCAACACTAAATCTGAGCGTGACCCATTTACGGATCCTGAAACTTTAGCGCTTGCGATAAGAACCGGAATTCTGGACGCGCCGCAACTGCGCAATAACAAATTTGCCAGGGGAATAATGAAGACAGCCATCATTGAGGGTGCCTGTGAGGTTGTCGATGAAAGTGGTAATCCGCTGCCGGAAGAAAAGCGGCTTGCCCATTTTTTATAGAGAAGGAGAAAAAAATGACATATCCAAAAAACTATACCGTTATCGGTGCCGGTAATGGCGGAAAGGCCATGGCTGCGCATCTGGCGTTAATGGGGAAAGATGTTATTCTCTTCAACCGCACCTTCAGCCATATAGAAGTGATCGCCAAACGCAAGGGAATTGAATTGGAAAGCTATCCGGGTGGTCCACAGGGTTTCGGAAAGATCATTAAAGCAACCTCTGATATTGCAGAAGCACTGGAAAAAGCTGAAGTGATCATGGTGGTTATCCCCTCTTCCGGTCATGCCGATGTCGCAAAATTGATTACACCACACGTTCGGGATGGACAGATCATTATTCTAAATCCCGGTCGCACTTTTGGAGCAATTGAGTTTAATACGACCATGCGCCGGGAAGGCTGTGCGTCCAAGGTGGTTGTTGCAGAAGCTGAGACCTTCATTTATGCAAGCCGCGCAGATGGACCTGCTCAAGCACGAATTTTCCGAATCAAAGAAGCTGTGCCAATTGCCGCATTACCAGCAACCAAAACTGAACTAGTACTCCAATCAATTGAAGATGTTTACCCGCAGTTTATTAATGGGATAGATGTTCTGCATACCGGATTGAATAATATGGGGGCAATTTTTCATCCAGCACTTACAATTCTAAACGCGGGCAGGATCGAATCAACGCATGGTGATTTTGAGTTCTATATTGACGGGGTTACTCCCTCGGTTGGGTATGTGTTGGAGGCACTTGATCGCGAGCGTGTGACTGTTGCATCATCGGTTGGCATCCGCGCCCGCACAGCCCAGGAATGGTTGGAACTTGCTTATAATGTGCAGGGAAAAGACCTGCGCGAAGCCATCCACAATCAGAGCGGGTACTATGGCATCAAAGCGCCCTCCACTTTATCACATCGCTACATCTTCGAAGATGTACCCATGAGCCTGGTTCCCATCGCTTCTCTTGGCAGCCAATATGGCATTTCCGTGCGCGGCATCGACAGCATGATCCGCCTGGCTTGCATCATTCATAAGACAGACTACTACCGCACCGGCAGAACTGTTGATAAATTGGGCATCAAGGATCTCAGTATCGCAGAACTCAATACCTTTGTTAAAGAGGGGCTTCCGCATAATCTGGCATAATAATTGCATGAATATTAATGATATTGCTATCCTTTAAAAAGTGGCTATAATGAAAGCTGAAGCAGGGATAAGTTGTGTTTTTCCTGTTGTGCCGCTTTCATTGAACAAGAAAAGGTTTTTTACCTTTGAAAAGTTTGATCACGGAGGAGATCATGAAAAAGAAATTTGCTCTACTTATCACATTACTGCTGGTCCTGGTAATCTGCGTTCCTGCCCAAGCAGCTACCTAACCTACGTTTGGGATACTGAGCGTTGTTGTGGATGAATCGGTTACCATCAGCACCAACCTGTTCCCGGCTAATGAATTGTATTATGTCTATATGGGATACAACGGGACTCTTGGCATTGATGGTTTCCTTGTCACCAAGATCTGGACGGGGAGCGGTGGATCATTCAAGGCAAAATTCTACATCCCGGATGAATTAAAAGGAGAAGATATCATCGCCATTCGCCTTGAAAGCCCCACGTCGCCGTATTACAGCTATAATTATTTCTATAACACATCTTCGTATACGTCATATCCACCAAATTCACCGACCACTCCAACCTATGCACCCAATGACTTTCCAACTTTCGATATCATCGGTGTAGTGAAGGGTGAATCGGTCTCAGTGGAAACCAAATATTTCCCAGCAGATGATATGTTTGGTGTATATATGAAAGACGGTGCCTCTGCATCAAAAACCTGGTACTACGTAGCTGGTCTGAATTCAGGGGATGGAGGATCATTTGAAGCAACCTTTGCCATCCCGACTGAACTGCAATGGAAAGAGAAAATCGCCATCAAATTCTACAACCTGGACGAAGATTACATCACATACAATCTATTTTTGAATAAGGATTACCCATAGATCGAATGACGTATCCTCAAAAACCCCGCTGAATTGAATCAGCGGGGTTTTTTTATTAGAGATTTTATTATCGCCTAATTAGGGACAGCTAAGATACGTACATTAGCCACACCAGCTTTCGTTTTAATTACCTGTTCCCAATCCGGTGCCAAGAATGGCAGCATGCACTGGTCAATCAGCACATAATCCGCTCCTTGGCAACCAATTTCTAACACGGATGCATGACCTTCGAAAATCCACACGGCATGTCCCAGATAGGCAAAACCCAGCAGATAATCAAAAAATGGGATAGCTTTGCGGATATCAGCACGCAAAGCATCCATATAGGTATATGCAATTACGGCAATCTTGAGAGAACGATCAGACGGCAGCAAATCTTCAAGTACAATCCGTGATTCCAAAGGTAGAGTATCGGGCGGATAGGAATCTTTTATCAGCAGCAAACGTCCCGGAGATATGATCACAACATGGCGCAGATGCGTGCCATCCGCCAGAATTGTCTCTTCTTCTGCCAGGCTTTTTGCTTGGTTGAAAATATCGTCCAATCCGGGGCGAATATCCACTTCCGGCATATGCACCTGAAACAACTGTTCGCTATCCATTCTCTCCTCAATGGTTAAGTTTACTGTATTAAGGGAATCCCATGGAAATCTTTTACCAAAAAGAACGGTTAAAAGAAAAATCAGCCGAAACCAGCCGATTTTTCTTTAGAAGGGTAGCATGGATGGATTTATTTTACTTTTTTAATTAATTCCCATCCACTTCTCATGCCCAAAACTCCCATCAAAGCTTCTTTTTGTTCCTCAGTAAGAGTATCAATATCATCAATGTGTTCACCCTTATAAAGCGCTCCACGGTCCTCGGTAAAATTCCCCCATCCCGCAGCTCGTATTAGAACCCAGGGAGCAATCTTCAATTCGTCTGCCGCTTTATAGGCAGCGTTGATCAGATCTTGATGTGTCTTTTTATGCAGCACTTCAAGCTGTGTTGCTTTCATGCGGGCAACTTCCTGAACGAGAGCCGCTTTTTCTGTATCCGGTTTTCCCTTTATATTTTTTTCAATTCCTTTATTTTCTTTGGATATATCTGCCATCATGTATCCTCCTGTGTTAATATTTCTTTTTAATCCGGAAACACTTGTTTTCAATATCGATAAATATAGATTAGCATAAAAACACTTGAATGAATAGTCGACCGATCGGTTTCTAATAATTTTATAAGGAGTCTGGCATGAAAAGTCATCGCAAGGAATTATGGTTTGATATTCCCTCGCGCAGAGCGTACCTCAACATCACTGCACAGGTAGAACGCTCTGTGCAAGAAAGCGGTATTCAGGAAGGGTTGTGCCTGGTGAACGCCATGCATATTACTGCCAGTGTTTACATCAACGATGATGAGGATGGTCTGCTGCACGATTACGACACCTGGCTGGAGGAACTGGCACCGCATGAACCCACCAGCCAGTATCAACACAACCGCACCGGTGAAGAAAATGCAGATGCTCACATGAAACGCCAAATTATGGGGCGTGAAGTGGTGGTTGCCGTAACGAATGGCAAACTGGACCTTGGTCCCTGGGAACAGATCTTTTATGGGGAGTTTGATGGAAAGCGCAGAAAACGAGTACTGGTTAAAATCATTGGGGAATAAGCGGATTGTTCTCCAGGACTATTAACCATTCAATTCACGGTAGATGCCTTTCAACTGCTTATAGGCAGAACAGAAAATCGCAAAGCGCTCATCATAGATGGCTCGATTGGCAGCTCTTGGCTTATATGTACGCTGAAACCTCACCAACTCCGGAATATCCGTAAAAGTGATTTCTCCCAGCCCTGCTGCTGCGATCCAGGCCGCTCCCCGCGCGTTGGCGCAGATGGGGTCTGCCGCTTGTTTGATCTCCACATTCAGAACATCCGCGAATATCTGGCACCATACATTGGATTGCGCCCCACCACCTACAATGTTGATCGTTTCCACGTTTCGTTTGATGAATTTTTCCACAGGGGCCAGCATCCAGCGCGTGTTGAACGCGATCCCTTCCAAAAATGCGCGGATGATATCTTCACGATTGTTGTTGAGCGAAAGATTGAAAAGACCGGCGCGTAAATTGCGGTCATCCACCGGTGCTCGTTCACCCCAGATCCATGGCGTGTAAATCACGCCATGGCTACCAGCCGGTACCCGTTCCGCAATTTGATCCAGCACTTTAAAAATGTCAGGAACATCCGCTTCCTGCAGCAATTCATCCTGATGGTAGAGGATCTTATCGCGCAGAAAAGTCAGATTTCCACCCGCTGTAGCCTGCAGGGCAGTCAGAAGATAGCGCCCCGGCACAGCACACGGCACGGAAGCCAGAGAGGAAGCAATATCGGTCTTTTTATAGGGAACATGTGCTGCCATCCAGGAGGAAGTGCCGATATAGAGATGCATAGCATAATCTTCAACCGCACCTGCGCCGATGGCGGCCGCCGTATTATCGATCGAACCAGCCACAACCTGCACACCCGCATTCAAACCAAGTTCTGCAGCCACATCCGGCAGTAGAGTGCCCAGCACTGTGGAACAGGATACGATCTCCGGAAATTTTTCTTTATCTATCCCCAGAGTTCGAATTAAGTCATCGTTATAATGGATATCATCCGGATTGCGATTATCAGTTACCCAGGAAGTGAGAATGGAATCAGTGGTTGCCACAAAGCGTCCTGTCAGACGCAGGTTCATATAGTCCAGGACGTTGAGAAACCGATGGGTTTTTTCATAGATGGCAGGCATCTCATCGCGGATATAGAGCATATGCCCGGCCGGATCTTTCCCGGTCATGGAGGGCATTCCACCCGTCAGCCGGATAAATTGGAGAACTCTGGCTAAAGACGCCCCATCAATATTCAGCAATCCCTTTAACTGCTTTTTTAAGTTGGGTGCTCCGCGCATATCCATCCATAGAATGCAGTTCGAAAGGGGCTGCCCATTTTTATCTACCGGCAGAGTACCTTCGCCCTGCGTTGAACAACATATTGCCAGGATTGATCCTGCGGCAGTGCGTTGTTTTTCAATCAGGCGCTTCGCTGCAGTCAGGAAAGCCTGCCACCATTCATCTGGTGCCTGCTCCGCTCCGCCATCCGGGGTAATAATCAGACGCAGGGGCTGGCTCTCCCAACCCAATACCTGCCCATGCACGGTTATCAGGGCAACCTTCACACCGGAAGTTCCCAGATCAACCGCCAGAATTGTTTTGTTTGATGCCATGGGAAATCCCCCGCTTAACCCTTCTGATCCACATCTTTCATCTGGGTAATGAGAATCAGGCACAAACCCAGCAGCACTGCAGCCAGCAGAAGCGAGGGAGTAAATGAGCCGTCCGGCATTCTCATAGCTTCCATGACATAAACAAATACAACGGCAGCCTGCCCGCACAGCTGGATAAGACCATTCGATGTTCCTTCCGGGGTGGGATAGGCAACTTCCGTGGCATACTGCATTCCAATTGGATTTGCGCTGACCAGGAAAAATCCCAGGAAAAACGCGGATGCAAAGAGCATCCAGGGGCTGGTCGCAAATGTGATTCCAATCAACCCGGGAATGGCCAGCCCAATGCCCAGATAGAGATAGCGCTGGCGTTTGTGTTTCTTATCGGAGATCGCAGGAAGAATTACTGCGCCCAGTATTCCCCCAACCAGCATCAGCGCGCCCAATGTGCCTGCATCCGTGGGAGTGAATCCGCGCGGACGGATGATGCCCTCTACCCAGGTAGAGACCCCATTGAAGATTCCAAGACCAATAAAAGATACTACCAAGAACATTAAAAATGGTTTCACCTTCAGAGCATGCTTGAACCCATCCAGCATCAAAGCGCGCACCTCCTGCCCGGCAGGGCAAGGGGGTGTGGGAGGATTTTCCCGTGCAAAAACAATGAAAAGAAGTGATGAAAATGCCGCAATGCCGCCATAAATCAATTGAACATTCGCAATGGTCGTCCCACCTTCAACAAGGATCGGGGTGAGCACCATGCCGACGCCTGTGCCGACCAGATTTGCCAGTGTGATCAAACCAACAATCGTAGCCCGTTCTTCCGTTCCAAACCATTTCGCAGGTACTGTCGTCCATGCATTCAATAAGAATGGTTGGGCCACCGCAATACCGATGGTGCTTATCAGCACAAGGGTATAATCTGTACCCGCAAACCCGCGCAGCAAACCAAAGATCCCCATCAGGATCGCCCCAATGGAGACAGCTTTTCGATATCCATGTTTGTCGATTATCCAGGCAACCGGTATGGAAAGCGGGATAAAAGCGATCATGAAGACCATCGATAACAGCCCGATTTTCAGGTCCGTTACGCCATAATAACTGGCCGCAGGACCGGTGATCGGTGCATAGGCAATCCACAGCATTTGCATTGTGAGATTAAGAAACATAAAGACTGCTAAAACCACCCACCGATATTTATATAGTTTGAAATTTTCTGCCATTTGTGAACCCTCCTCTTTCTTTGTGGATTTAATGAACACCTTCTATCAATGATAGTACCGTTTCAAACCGACTGAGCGCTTCGTCAATGATCTCATCCGTATCAGCCAGCGAGGTATACATGCGTGATCCTGCCAGGGTGATCAGCCCATTTGCCATATAAGCCGCACCCATCTCCTCGATCATATGTTTGCGCGGTTTTAGTTCTTTCAATGTTCGAATGGGATTGCGTAAATCCAAGAGCATGACCCCGGATGTTTCTAAATGCACGATGCTGCCCTGATTAAATACCACAAAGGGGAGATCGAAGCGGTCAATGATCTCCTGTAATCCTCTGGTGAGCCGGTCGCCTGCTCTGCCTGCGATCACTGGTGCGTTGGTACGTTCCATTTCCTGCAGAGCATAGTACCCTGCCACACACGATAACGGGTTTGCGGAGAGAGTTCCACCAATATAAGCCCGTTCGCCCGTTCCGCCGATTCCCGCCGCAAAACAGCTGATCACATCGGCACGCCCGCCCACACCGCCGGCCATCGGGTAACCTCCGGTAATGCACTTCCCGAAAACGGTAAGATCAGGTTTCACCCCAAAGTAACCCTGCGCCCCGCCCATGCCAAGTCGGAATCCGGTAACCACTTCATCAAAGATCAACAATACGCCAAACTCATCGCATAATTCTTTAACCTGTCGGTTGAAATCATACGGAACAGGTCGGGTGCCTGATTCCGGACCAACCGGTTCCAGGATGACCGCTGCCGTGCCGCCGCGCACACGGTTAAAGATCAGGTGACGGCGCAGGGCCGACAGTGAATTGGGGAAGAATTCCTGCGTGGCAGCACTGGCTCCGCGCGGGATGCCTTTTGCTTCCAACCGCCCGGTGCCCGGCACATGCAGTCCGTATACCATTCCATCACTCCAGCCATGGTAGGCTCCCCCAACCTTAATGACATACTTCTTTTTTGTAAACGCACGTGCGGCGCGGATGGCTGCCATGACACCTTCGGTGCCAGAACCAAGCATACGGAACATTTCAATCGAGGGCATGTAATGGCTGATCAACTGCGCCAGCTTTAATTCATATTCATGAAATAATCCCGTCACCGGCCCGCAGGAGCGCAGCAGCTCGAATACTTTTTCGCGCACCGGAGCATAGTTACTGCCCAGCACGGTTGGACCTCCGGCCTGTAAAAAATCGATATAGCGGTTGCCATCCACATCCCACAAATACGCATCCTGGGCTTTTTCGATGGCAATCGGGAAAGGATAATTGAATGCCAGATTATGTTGAACTCCGCCCGGAATGATCTGCTTGGCTTCAGCCGTAAGCTGCTTTGAGCGTGCGCATTGCTTATCGAAATAATCCATAACCTGCTGCATTTTCTCGCGTTTGATAGGGCGCAGCGGCTGGCGGATAAGCGCGTTTAAGCGCTCATATACAGCATCAACATCAGGATATTGGGATATGGCATATTGTTGTTCACTCATTATTCGATCTCCATTTATAAATCCAACTGTGAAAATTTTTTCTCATCGGCACGTAATTTAGCAAATGCGATTTCGCGCACTGCCAGCGGTATGCGGGTAATTTTTTCATCGGTTAATATGGCCAACAGATAAACGAGCGCACATTTTTCAAGCAGCGCCATATTATGGATCGCGCGCTGGTCATCCACACCCAGTATTAATACACCGTGATTCTGCAATATGAAGGCATTATTGCCCGTTCCAATTTTTTTACGGACATTCTTTTTCAAAAGACCGGTTCCGGAAGGCGCGTACGGGATGATTTCGACCAACCGACCAAGAAAACGCACCTGCTCATCGAACAGGTGCGGAATCGGTTTATTCACGATACCCAGCGCACTCGCATAGGGCTGGTGGGTATGGATGATGGCATGCACATCAGGGCGCTCTTGATACACGGCTGCATGCATGGCGCTTTCAATGGATGGCTTGCGTTCTCCCTCCTGTTGGGTGAGGTCAAAATCGACCACGCAAATATCATCCACCTGCATGAGCGCATAATCGTAGTTTGACGGAGTGATGGCAAAAGAGGGCTGCCCTTGAACGCGCACTGATACATTGCCTTCGGTCGCTTTCAAATATCCGCGCTCCAGCAATATGCGGCAGATTTCTGTCACGCGCTGTTTTTCTTCCCTATATGGCGCCATAAGATCCCCTTTCTGATACTTGAATTGCAGTTAATTATCCAATATAATCTAGACAGTGTCAAGATAGGAAACAACAGGCATGGAGAATAAAAATACCTATCATCATGGCGATTTGAAGAATGCATTGATCAGCGCGGGTGTCGAAATTCTTGCACGCGAAGGGATCGGTGCGTTAAGCCTGCGCAAAGTGGCAAAAAAAGCCGGCGTCAGCCATTCGGCACCCTATGCACATTTTAAAGATAAACAGGCTCTCATCGCTGCCATCTCGATCGAAGGTTTCAAGAAACTGCTTGCCGAATTACAAAATACAGTTGAGAAATATCCGAACGATCCGAGCCACCTGCTGCTGGAAACAGCCTGGGTTTATTTTCAATTTGCCTTGCAGGAAGCCGATACTTTTAAGGTCATGTTCTCAGGTGTGCTTGAAAAAGAAAAGGATTATCCCGATCTGGTTGACGTGGTTCAAAAAACATTCCAAATGGTCGTTAAAGTTGTTTCCATCTGTCAGGCAGAGGGGGTTCTGCAGTCAGGAGAAGCGGATCTGACATCCATGGTGGTGTGGGCACAAATCCATGGGCTGATCTCGCTCTACCTGGAAGGGCAAATCTCTCACACCATTCTGGATCGCGTTGATCTGCGGCAAATTCTGCTCTATTCTCTCAACCAGCTCACCTTAATTCCCATCCAATAAAAAAGGCAGCCCACACACAGACTGCCTTTTTGTTTCAGCACGATTTCTTAACTATCATGGGTCAATGGACCCAGATACTCGGCATCGCCCAATGCCAGAATAGGCAGGAAGATAAAAGATAGGAAAAGAAGCCCGAACCCAAAACCGGTATCTTTTCCAAACACTTTTGCCAGTTCAAATAAAATCATTATCTCAATGACGATATTGGCGATCGGTATCAACAACAAGAAGAACCACCAGCCCGGCCGCCCGATGATCTCGAACATTTCCACAGTATTGTGCCCGGGTACCAGTCCTTCCCAACCTTTCCGACCGGCTTTTTCAAAAATACGCCAGTTGCAATACAGGTAGAAACCTACAATCACAATAATAAAGATAAAATAAAAAATTAAAAATCCGAATCCCGGTTCCCAATCACTGTAATACATGAGCACCTCCGTTAATTTAGTTATTCTCATTCTAGCGGAATCAGGGAGGAAGTCAAGCATGCACGCTTATTTAGCTAAATGCCATAGTGCTTTTTTTAATGCGTCGCGCAGGCAATACAAGGATCAAAAGCCCGCACCACACGTCCGACCGCGCGCTCCAGTTCTAGGTTGACCGTATCCCCCGTGATATAGCGCTCAGCTGCCACCTTCAAAGCTCTTTCGACAGAAAGCATGTTATGGACGGTAGGAATAACGAACTCAGCCTTGGCGATTTTCCCGCTCTCGATCACATAATGATGGATCAATGGACCGCGCGGGGCTTCCACCAGGCCGTATCCTTCTCCGTCGCGAGGAGTGTACGGCACATCCGTATCCTCTCCATCCAGCGGCTGCGCCAGCATCTGGGCGGCGCGTTCGATGGCATACACCAGTTCAATGCCGCGGCCCAGGTCGAACAACATGATCGGATGAGCGGGTGTCCCAAACTCGATGCGCAAGCGGTGGAGATACCCATTGGCTACTTTGGTGCCCATATGGGCGGTCAGGTTAGCGCGCGCCAGCGAATTAGCACGCATCACTCCCCCTTTATAGGATGTCTTCCCGGCATACGAATATTCGCTTTCTTTAAACTCCAAAACTTCTCTGAACGAGCGCGGTGAAAAGATCTCACAGCATTCGCCGGCCGGGTTCATCACGCGGATCTCGTGGCTGTTGAAATCAGGCCGCACCTTCCCGGTAGAAGTGATGTAATAGGCTGGCTGGTCATCTCCCCAGCTGCCAATGCGGTCTTTCATGCGCAGGGTCAATTCCCAATAGGCATCGAACAATTCACAGGCCATAGGAAGCGCTTCTTGCAATCGTTTCAGCATCACCTCCGCCCGCTCGGCGGGAATGCCCGCATTCACCCCCCCCACCACGGCTCTCACCGGATGGATAAACTGCCCTCCCGCCAGCGTGATCAGGTCCGTCCCCAATTCGCGGATCTTGAGAGCACGCCGCGCTAATTCAAAGTGCATGGTTTTGTTCAGGCCGGTATCATCCATTTCAAACAGGCTATCTGCATCAACCCGATCGGGCATGGTAAATATGAACAAAGAAGTAGCCTGGTTTTGCAGGAGCTGACCCAGCAGCAGCAGCGAACGGATCTTCGAAGCGAGTGGCGGGGGCGTTACCCCATAGGCATCTTCCAGTGTTTTTACAGCTGCCACATGATGAGCTGTGGAACAAACACCACAGATGCGCGGGACGATGACCGGCATCTGTTCGGCGGGAATACCCTGTACAAAAATCTCAAAACCGCGCATTTCGGTGGCTTTAAAGCGTGTGGAGATGACCTTACCATGCTGCACTTCGATTTCAACGCGGGCATGGCCTTCGATACGGCTGAGGGGAAACGTGAGCGTCGTCATCAGAGCACCTTCTCTTTGGGTCGTGGAGGTCGATCACCGCCGGCGTAATCGAAAAACTGGAACAGGAACAAGGCCAGTTGCGGTGAAAGTAAGGCTTCCTTCAGTTCATCATCCGGCATATTCGTCATCCCGTGAAACACTTTCTGTATTGATTCCAGCCACACCTGCGAATCCTTTTCGATCAACACATTGGATGGACCCCGGCAGCCCACACAGGGATGCCCTGCCCTCGTACAGGGAGCGCGGCAGCCGCCGCGTGTGCTGGTTCCGATACAGGCGTACCCCTGATTGATCAAACAAATCTCAGGATCAACATTTCCCTTTTGAAAACCCAGTAAATGCGCCGGTTTTTGGTCTTTTAACTTTTTTCGTCCGCATTCCTGACAAACCGTCAGGCTGGCTTGGTAGCCGGCCGGGTCGATCAGAGCAGCCATGAACAGCTCAGGGGTGGGAGGGCAGCCCGGCAAATACAGATCGATCGGCACAAGATCATCCACCGGTCTTGATCTTGGCAGTAAACGCGGCACATCCAGGCGGTTCTGCCGGTTTAGAAAAAGCTGGCGTACTTCATCGCGGTTGCCAAGATTGGCTACTCCGCCCGAAATTGCACAGGTCCCAACTGCAACCACCCGGCGCGCGTTTTTCACCGTATTCTTCAGATGGTAGGCATCCTCATCCGTGCGCACACCGCCGCTGATGAGCAGGATATCCACTTCAGGAACATCATACGCGCTGGAAACGAGCGGCATATAGGTCAATTGGAATTTCTCGGTCCACTCATGCGCGTTCAATAGCGATACCTCACATCCCGCACAGCCCGATAACTGCAGAACGGCAAAGCGGGGTAAGATATTCTGTACCTCTGAGTTGATTTTTTCCTCCGGCATTACTATTTCTCTTCTTTATTATTCTATCCTGTTTTTTTATAATTCCCATGATTCTTTCTTAATTTGGCATGGAGATTGCAACCTTATTTAATACCTTTGCTGTGTTTTGGAGTTATAAGGATTTAATATGAAAAAATTCTTTTCACTACTTCTTGTGCTTGGCATGGTAGCGGCTGTGTTTTTCACCTTTTTTAATAAAGGCTCAAATCTGCTTTCCAATCCATCCCCGATCGGATTGGATCTAAGCACCTATCTCCTGAATGGTGCTCAAGATAGCACTCAATTCATTGAGTCTGTAACGGCGCTGGGAGTCAGCACAATAAAGATCGCCATTCCCTGGCAGGAGGTGGAGCAATCTGCCGGATTGTTCACCTGGTCCGTCAACCCTCAGGGAACCCAGGTTGATCTGAGAGACCTGATCAACAGGCTTGACCAGAAAGGGTTCTCTATCACAGTGATCCTGGAGGGTTTCCCATCCTATCTTCAATACGAAAACCTCAGCGAGGAGAGCATCGCTTCCACCTACCTGGAAAGCTGGGAGCGTTATGTCAAAGCGGCTGTCGCACAATTTGGGGATGCGGTGGATGCCTGGCAGATCGGGCAGTCCGTTAACCTTCCTTTTGAACTGCAGGACCAATCCATTGCCGCGGCCGTTCTGGCCAGCCCTTCTACGTACGCCGAACGTTTGAAGCTCGCTTCCAGTGCCATCAAGGAAGCTGACAGCAGTGATCTCGTCATTCTGGGAGGGATCAGCAGCGATACCGGGAACTGCATCAACCAGCCCAGTGCTTTTTTAAACAGTATCAACACCCTGGAAGCCTGGGATGCTTTCGATGTGATCGGCATTGATCTGGATACGTATTCCATCTCGCCGGAGGGAAAATACATGTACCAGACCTACGATACCGTGTCAGGCACCTGCCTTACCAGTGCGGAGGGCGGATTCAACCTGGCTGACATCATCGCCCTTGTGGATGCAGCCGGCAGTCTGTATGGCGAAAAACCGATCTGGATCACCAGCCTGGGGTGGCAGGAAGAGGATCTTTCAACCATCGCAGCAGAACGCGGCACTCTGCCGGATGTGGTGCGCGCTGATTTTCTCAGCCGCGCATCCGTCATGCTGCTTGGCAGGCATCATATGGAGAAAATATTTTGGCAGTACGCTGATACCGACAGCACGGCAGAATCCTCTTTTGGATTATTCACAAGGCAGGTCTTTAAAAACCTCTCTGACAGTTTGCAGGGGTTCCTCAGCGCGGCCGATGCCAGCAATACTCTGAATGGATATTATCAGTACCGTCTGACGGTATCCGGTATGGTGGATATCTTCGTTTGGCGCGCATATGGCGGCGATGAATTCCTTCCTTTCACCCTGCAAAATGTAGATGGCTACCAGTTGGAAGCTTTCTCGCTGGATGCGGATTCGATAAAAAATGGAAAGGGTACGGCACTGACCGTCAGCAAAAGCGGGGAAACTGCTTTTCTGTTGAGCGAAAGACCGGTGCTCGTTAAAGCCACTCCAACTGACCTGCAAGAAAGATTATCCCTTTACGCGCAGAACTTTTTCACTTCAGCAGGGCAATCACTCAAGAATAGTGCGGAAGGCATCCTGGAATCCCAAAAAGAAAAAGCCAGCCAGGAAGTGGAGAATTGGGTGGATGAACAAAAGGAAAGTCTGTTCACCATGCTTAAAGAGAGCTTTCTGAAATGGTTGAACGAAGCCCTCAACCTGGAAAAATTTACGCAATGAAACGGTATATCATTAAAGAAATGAAGTGGAGTATTGTATGAATAGCAAAAAAAAGATCGTGCGGCTTTTATTCCTCGGCTTGTTCTTGGTCGGTGCAGCCTGCACCACTAGCGTGAGGATATCAGCAGAAAATATCAATCAGCTCACCAGCACCCAGGAGCTACGGTTCACGGAAGCAATGACCGCGAAATGGACCCTGGATGGGAATACTTTCTGGTTGGAAGGGATCAGCACGGCAGCTCTCTATGACAGCAAAACTCTGCAAGAAACAGCTTCCTATGATGTCGGAGAGTATGGGGCTCTGTACGATACCTCCCCTGATGGCAGGCTGATCGCCTACGCGTTGGATGAGCCTTCTGCCATCCTGTTCGACGTGCTCGACCAGCAGGAAGTGGAGCGCATCCCGCTGGATGCTTTCACCCAGCAGGCAGCTTTCTCTGCGGATGGAACGATCCTGGGAACAGCAAGTTCCGAAACATGGGAGATCACCCTGTGGGATGTATCTACCGCACAGGCAACCCAAACACTCACCGGCTTTGAGACGGCTGCCCCGGTCTATTCCTTCCAGTTCGGAGCCGATGGAAAGACCATTTTATGGATCGCGCGCGCGACCATTCAACCCATGGATATCGACAGCGCGCAGCTCGCCCCCGAGATCAACCACGAGGATTTCATCAGCAGCGCTGCCCTTTCACCGGATGGAAATCTGCTCGCCACGGCTGCAGCCGGCACGGTGGATGGAGAATTTAAACCCATTGTCACCATCTGGGATGCGCATACCGGGGAAGCATTGGTTGTTTTCAGCAACACTGATTACTTCAGTTCCCTGGCTTTCTCTCCCGACGGCAACCTGCTGGCAGCCGGAACCACAGGCAAAGTCCTTTTCTGGGATACGGCTACCTATCAATCCGTTGGTGAGATCAGCACGAATGCCGGTTCTGTCAATTCCCTGCAGTTCTCTCCCGATGGCACCCGCCTGCTGACCTGCACTACGGAGGGATCAGTACAGATGTGGCAGATTGCGGAATAAACCGCAATAACAGCAAAGCAACGATAAAGTACATCCAAGTCGTTAATCCTATTCACTATGTTCAATATGCATAGGAGATTCAGGGAATAATTATATTTGCTTGAATTTCTTTTGATTGCCTAACGGCTTGATTTAGTAGTACCAGGTAAATTCATTGAAAAATGAAAAAAAGGATTTTTTCAGTACTGAAATTTTTATGAAGTAGTAAAAATTGTGTTTACCACGCTCAAATAATACTAACCTATTTTTCTTTACTCAATTTCCTGGATATTAGAATACAATTTTGGTTGTGCGTTTTGGCGTAATCGAAACTTTGTGCCATGGTTATGACCCGTGCGAGCGTCAAAATCTACTAATATATTTCCTTCAGATAGAGCCTTTATGAAACTATCAACACTAAATCCCCTTAATATCAAAATACGGTTGTAATGGAATAATTCCCTGTCGCCATCTCTCATCACTTCCGCTTCCACATAAAAAGTGTTTGGTAACTTTGTACCAGCTTTAAAATTTAAATCATCAAATCCCCAATAGGGTTGCGGATCTAATTCATTTAAACCAATGCGATTTCTTACAGTTTCTAACCAATCTGCATGTCGAGGGTCCACCTTGCTTGCATCAAAAGATATTAGAACTTTTCTGTTCCCTTTGTCAATTTCAACTTTAAATCCCCTATCACTCCTGTCAAGACCATGAATTGTTTGCCGAAAACTCATTTCATTGGATGGATATCTGATACCTGCAAGTTCATGTTTCCACCCATAATTTGGCAATAAAATATTTGGCACAAATCTCAATGCTCGTGGGGATGGTTCTAAATGAAAAAGAGTAGTTAATGACGTTGTACCACTTCTTTGACACTTTAATTCCCACTCAGCCGCATTTGGTATCGGCAAGTTATTTTCGCTAATACCAAGAAGGTCTTCAAGTGTGTTTCCAACACCGCCAGCGTTACCAGGACGAGCATTTTCTATCCAACCACGTTTTCGTATATCCTGCCACACTTCAATTAGAGAATCCTTTGTATATGTTTTCATGCCTCCTCAGGTCTCCAAAAATCTAGCAGATATTCAAAGGTCGTACCCATTGTTATGTAGTTGCTTGGGTATCCAAAAATTCCAATTCTGTTAACTATGTTTGTCCTATCCCATATAATCGTATTTCGAAGCTCATAACCACGTTGACGCAATTCATTAATAATAGAAACATGAATAGTAATGCGTTCGTTTTCCCACCACATATCCGGTACATTAATAACACAATGTCCTTTCGGAGAAAGTAAAGGTAGAAGATTTTCAAAAATATCACCCATTGCTTTTGTATATTCTTCCAAAGCCATTGTCCCCAAATCTCGAGGGTCTTGAGAGTATTGCTCTACTTTATTTAATTGCTCGTTGTTTCTATCTCGCCTCGATTTATTTTTCCGTTTGCGATTTAAAAGATTTGCATAAGGTGGTGAAGTCCATATCAAACTAACTGAATTGGGTTCCAAATAATTCGGAATATGTAAAGCATCATCTTGGATAGCCACTTGTTGAGCTTTATTAAACAAATTGTTGCTTACAAGTCTAGTTTCACATAATTCAATATATTTTTCTTGGAGATCAAAACCAACTGCATTTCTGTTCAAATCTTGGGCTGCTACCAGTGTTGTACCACTTCCCACAAAGGGATCAAGGACAAGTTCACCCTCATGTGAAAAAAGGCTAATTACTTTTTTTGCAATGGAAATAGGAAATGTGGCTGGATGTAGTGATTTATCTCGAATATCACGACTTTCGTAATAGAATTGCCATACACCTATTTGACTTTTTAACCAATCTTTTGCAGATAGGCAATTAATGTGTGTCGGTGGGCATGAACACGTTCGCTTAGAACCTAAAGGAAGTTTTGTTCGATAATATTCAGTTTTCTCGTGAATAGCGCAGGGCAATATGGTTTCATTGTATTCTTTGGTCATGTTTCTTTATCTCCGGCTACGATTCTATCCTATATCGCCAAATATAAAAAAGCGCTTTCGAATTGAGTTTAAATCAATAATTGGATTCTACTGCTTTCGATTCTGACAACCCTCAAAATAAGAATAGCATAGTAATTTGAACCCATCGAACACTTCTGAAATTTATTTCTAATCTCAAGGGAAATGAGATGAAATCTCTTATCCTGACCGAATCTTTCAGTTGTACTATTTCAAACCCTCCATTGCAGCTTGCCAAAAGCTTTCATCTTCCTTCCCCAACGCCCACATGGAAAGCCCGGCCAGGTTGTATTGCTGAACCAGGCTCGTCTTGATGCGGATACTTTCAGCGTTCTCGAACCAGGCTGCATGCTCGTGCTCATTTTCTGTGTAGGTAACAAAGGGTGAGAGCGATCCAGGATCCCAACCGCTCTCAGCGCCGGATTTGGCGAGCAAAGCGGGGATTTCTATCCAGGAAAAATCGCTGGCGGTATAAACCTCATTTTCAAGATCCGAAGCGCTCAGGTCCCAATCGTACCCGTAGGCGGGCAGCCCGATGAGCAGTTTCGATGGATCAACCAGAGAAGTGGTATAGCGCAGGCATTCCTCCACCCAATCCGCGCCCGCCACCGCTCCCGGCTCGCTCCATGGACCGTGCTGGTCGTAGGTCATCAGTTGCAAGTAATCCGCTGCTTCCCCCAGCGCCGCCAGATCAAACGGATAAGCCCAGGTATTCCAGAGCGAGTCATCCATCTTGCCGGGAACGCTGATGATCAGGCCGAGGGATTCGGCATGCAGCCGTTCAGCCAAATCCTGGATGAAGAGGGTAAAAGCAGAACGGTCATCTTCGATATCTGCGGAATACGCCAGGTTCTCGAAGTCAATATTGATCCCCGCATACCCGCCCTCCAGAGCCAGATTAACAAGACTGTCTATCAGCGGCTCGCGATGCGTGAGGATGGCTGCATGCGCCAGCGTGGAGTCAAAGTCATTGACAGTAGGATCGTCGTTGTAGTTGCTGATGCAGGCAAAAGTTTGAATGCCCTGCGAGCGGTCCAATTCCACGACACCCAGGTCATCAGATCCACTGATGCTGCCGTCAGACTGCACGGTAAAGACATCCACAGACACCATGGTCAGATAGGCAGAGTAGGATTGGATGGCAGTATAAGAAAGCGGTTCACCCGTGTAATAGCCCAGCACTATTTTTTGTGCTGGCTGTGCAATCAGCGAATTCCCCTCTGAATTATTCGAGGAAATACTTGTTGTCTTGACCTGCGGTGCCTTGCGCTGCTGTTCGGTAGCGATCGGAAAACCTGGTGAAGTCAAACACCCCACCAGGCTGAGCAGAAGTCCGCCTAGGATCATCCAATCAATTTTCTTTATCATTCAAGCCCATTTTTGTGTCATGCAGAAAAGGTCCTTGAACCCATTATAGCGTCTCGCTTCAGGCGTTTAGCTCTCTAGCCGCTTGCAGCGTCCGTTTCGTCAGGAATTCCAGTCTGCGCTGTATCTCCGGATCATGGATCAACCGGTCAAACGTATATTCGTCTTTGAACTGCGGTGGATTGATGACCTCAAACCCGGCCACCTTCCTCTCCATTCCTTTCACCTCATCTGCCATGAAGGAAAGTGCCCAGGCAGCACCGCTGGATTGATGAGGTGATGCCAGAATCACCGCACTGACCACAGATTTTTTTAATTTCTCCACAGGAGCTTTGCGGAAAAATGCCTGGGCGCGCTGCGAGAAAGCCAGCCACAGTGCGGGCGGCATGCCGCCATAATTGGGGACAAATAAAAATAATATCTCTGACTGCCAGATCTTTTCCCAGATCAAGCGCACATCATCCTGGATGGGGCAGACTCTCTTTTGCGGGTCCACACGCTGGATACATTCATATTCACATCCCTGGCAGGGGGTGATGTTGTAGTCATAAAAATTGATCAATTCGGTTTCAATTCCCTCAGCGTTCAAATGTTCCAGCATAAATTGGGCAAAATCGCAGCAGTTTCCGTGTTTTCTGGCGCTGACCGCCAGGGCAATCGCTTTCATAGTTGCACCTTTTCTTTCTTATTCAAACTCAAGAATTGAAGATATAGACTCTTGATTATTCTACAGCGGTTGTTAATAAAAGGCAGAGATACTTAACACCTTGACAAAGTCCATTATCAGTTGTACAGTATTTCTGTACATATTGGAGAGAAGATGAGTATTCAAACAACCTATACCCAGGCTCGTGCCGAGCTGGCAAAATTATTGGATGAAGTCACCCACAACCGTGAAATTGTGATCATTCAGCGCCGTAATGAAGAAGAAGTGGCCATGATCGCCGCTTCAGAATTGGAAAGCTTGATGGAATCCGCTTACCTTTTACGCTCGCCGGCCAATGCAGAGCGGCTCTTAACCTCATTAAATCAGGCATTGAAAAATGAAGGGGAGTTGCAATCGCTTGATGACCTGAGGCGAGAGGCCGGGCTTGAATAAGACAAGATATCTGGCTGTTTTTCAAACTGAATTTTTGGAAGACTTGCGCTATTGGGTAGAAACAGACCGCAAATTAGCTTTAAGAGCTTTTGATTTAATAGAAGCGATTTTAAGGGAGCCATTTAGCGGTATCGGAAAACCGGAACCGTTAAAATATATTGCACCGGGTATGTGGTCCAGGAGATTAACGCAGGAACATCACATCGTATATTTGGTGCGGGGAGAACGCATTGATTTCTTGCAAGCCAGATACCACTATCGGAAATAAATTCTGGGGACCCGTTAAATCAAATGCTTTACAATAATCAGGCTTTCTGCAGTCCTTCCATGGCAAGCCGGATGACCTGCTTCACATCTTCCACCGGCAGGGGTTGGGACAATTTGAAATTGATGGACGATTTATTGGTATGGACTTTAGAATATTTTTCTTTGAATGATGCAATATAAGCCGGATTCTGCGTATAAAGAGACGCACCACCCTTCCAATAACCCAGTCCCACCCAGCCGGTTTTAATGCGATGAGTCAGCAGAGTATACCAGATCAGGCACTCCGCATGCGGATATAGTTCCTCGATCAGAGCCTGGACCTGCAGCAGCAGTTCTTTTCGTTCATCGGCAACCGCATCCATGAATTGCTGGCCGTCTGTTTCATCAAGCCATCTTTTCGTAAACTTATCTACTCATTATAAGGATACTCAAAATGAATTCTATATATCTTTCATTAATCCTGCGCAGGATGGACTAGAATGAATCCATCGGATAAGACATGATCCCAGGAACCATTCATCGAAAGAAATTTCCTTCTTTAATAGAGAACGATCCATTCGTGGGCGGTGAGTTCTACGCGGACGAGCAGTGGCTGACTTCAACACCTGCTCTGAAAACGGATGGCATGTACTTTCTCAGTGGCGGCAAAGCCTGCCTGATCCTCATCGCGGATTTTCTGTGCGCGCACGGCATCCATCAAATCCTGCTGCCCACTTATTTATGCCCCTCTATTATTACCACCTTGGAAAAGCACGGCCTGCAGTGTGCTTATTACCGCGTGCAAACCGACCTTTCCATCGACCTGGATGATCTGGCGGAAAAGGTGCGCGCTCATCGAGCGGTATATTTCATCAATTATTTCGGTTTCCCACAGCCTGCGGCCGTCCAGCAGTTCTTATTAGACTTGCAGCGGAAGGGCATGTTGATAGTGGAAGATAATGCGCAGGGCGGATTTCCCCCTCATCCCATCGGGGATTTTGTTTTCAACAGCATGCGCAAATTGTGCGCGCAGGATGGCGGCTACCTTATCACCCGGCAGGATATGCTGCCTTATCTTGAGCAATACCGCGGGCTTCCCAACCGGCGCCTGCCCATCATTCGCGCATACCGCCAGCGCCTGGGGAATTATCTACTGGAAGGAATGGGGGATCACGCGGAGCTGGAACGCTTATTCCAGCGAGCGGAAGCATATTATGAAAGCGACCTGGTGGTGGAAGGCGATCCGCAGGAACGGGAGAGCATCGAGAGGATGGATTGGGCTGGCATCCGGCAGATCAGGCGGGAGAATTATCGGTATTTGCTAACTCTGATCGCGCCCATCCCACACATTACACCCATTTTCCCCACCCTTCCAGAGGACTGCATGCCGCTGGGAATGCCTGTGTATTGTGCGGGCATCTCGCGTGACCGCGTCTACGAGGAACTGGGCAAAGCCAGCATCGGCCTCGTCATCCACTGGGAAGAAGTTGTGCACGATCCGCGCACGAATGGGGAGCGCACGGCATTGGAGATGGCCAGCCGTATGCTGACCCTGGTCACCGACCAGCGCACCAGCCGCGCGCAGATAGACTATATGGTCCATCATTTGAAGAAAGCAATTCGTATTAAATAAAAAAGATGAACAAATTTTTCTTGTTTTCCCTAATCCGCCGATTTTCTATTCAAATATAAAATCCAATCATCTGGGAATCCATAATCCCTTAAAACCAAAGATGAGGTCATATTAACATAATCATTGAATAATGAAAAATAATCATTCCAGATTTCTCGATTAGAAAGTCGTCTTATTATTGCGAATAATTTTGAGTTTTGTTTTTTATTCCATCCAAATTCATTGTATAGGGCTGGGCGTAATGAAAAATTACGTCTAAATAAATACCCGTAATGAGCACAGATATTCCTAAGCACACTCAATACATGCATCCATTGACCTAGATAATGCTCATTAATCTGAAATGCATCATTGGCAATTTGTTTTTTATCATTCTCATTGAGATTATCAAAGGCTTTCGATATGGAATTAAAAGATAAATATTCAACAATTACCCAGATTGGGAACATGCCCTCATATTTTTGTTCGTGATGTTGAATAACAGGATCATTTTTATTCCGTCGTATTTCATTTTTAAATTTTCCGATGATTTCGTTATGGATCCTTTTATTCCTAAAAAGAGAACAATCATAAAAGCATTCAGGTCCATATTTAATGCTTAAATAATAGGCAAAATGAGTTTTTATTTTTATTTCGATTGGTTCTAGTAATTTCAGGAGAGAGTTTCGTAAAAAACTATCATTGTCATGATAATGAATAATTTCTTTAAAGTTGATATTGGGGGGAAATCTATCAGGTGTTACCATTAATTTATGAAAGTAAATATTTAAACGATAGTAATTTGTTTCTTCAAGAAACCTCTTCACCTCACCAAAATCATCGATGATCATCCCTCGTTCTTAAAGTAGATAAATTTGTTGTTCGATGGTCAAAGCCGGCTTAAGCATAATTTTTCCCCATCCTGTAGTTAAAAAATGACCCACCTCGGTCCGCATGCCAATGGCAGAGGCGTGGTGGGTACTGTTATAAATATTATAAGATAAATTATGCCAAAGTCAAATGCGATTTTCTATCTCCCAGGCGTGATCGAGCACGTGCTAGGCGACCCGCCGGATGAAAAAGCGCAACGCCCAGATTCGCCCATCAGGCGGGCCGGTTTGCGGCAGTTGAAAAAAGCTATTCAAACGGCAAGCTAAACAAGACTGCCCGCGGGCATTTTATTTCATGCCGAATTTTCTATTTTGCGTCAGAAGCTCCAGCGCTTCGCACGCCCGCCGCCGCATCTGCGTTTCTTCCCTTTTTGCATCCATGATCCAGCGTAGGTAATTGCGACGGTGGCAGGGAGCCAGCTTGTTGAAATGTTGCCAGGCAGTCTCATTTTCTATCAGGATCTGCAGAATAGGCTAGGGCAGTTCCGGCTCCTGCTTCCTTTCGGCTGGTCGGGGACTTTCTACATCCACCTCATTCCAATTGAAATAGACCTTTGCCAGCCCGGCTTGCGTCATGTGCGCCCCTCGTGGATCAATTTCACGATCCTGCGTTTATTGAGCGCAGACCAAGTGCTGTTTTTCTGGCGGGGAGTGAATTTTTGTGCATATTTTTCTTCATCCATGCGCTTGCACCAGGCTGTCGATCCAGCCGAAACACAGCGCTTCTTCCACGGCATCCTCATACGAAATGCGCGCTTTTCCGCTTGTCTTCTTGTAATAAATGAGCCAGATCTCCTGTTCGGTTGCGGAATGCTGTTCCAGCCAGGCGTGCCAATGACCCACGGTAAAGTTCTCCGTCGATCCATGCTTTGACCTTGGTGCGCTTTTTGCCGAACGCTTCTTCCACATCGAAGGGGATGGTGATGAATGCGCCGCCCGTTCCCGCGTCTTCAATTACAGCTCGAAAAGCATATTGTTGTTCCATCCCTATATCACCCTTTCTTTGCTGGCTTCTCTTTCGTAATGAATTCTGCATACTCTGCGGGTATTTCAAGATTAAAATGCTGGCAAAGAGCTTTCACATCATGATAATCATTTTCATCCAGCGAGTAGCCGGTGTGGAATTTCACCATCCACTCCGGCGTGACGCATTTGACCGAAAATCCATCTATCGTGCCACTGCCTTTCAGGGAATCAAAAGAATATGCCACGCCGAAGATACACTTGCCTTCGTTATCGAATTCACAGGAATGAACATCGATGAGGCGCCCTTGCCCATCACCCAGCACGAAATTGCACAGCCAGCTATCATCACGCGGTACCTCTGAGTATCCGCGCGCTTCCAACAAAGCCTGGATGCGCCCTGCATCGCGGTGCCGGACGGCGATATCCAGGTCCTCGTGATCGCGGGTTTGGCTGCCCAGCAGAACATCCACGCCCCAGCCCCCATCGATCCAGACTTCAATGTTATTTTGGTTCATCAGCTTGATGAATTCGATCACGTCCTGCGCAGTCATTTCAGTTTTTTCTTTATTCATTGTTAACTACATCCTATTCATTGATGATGCCCCCGATCAGATAAAGCTATTTTCCAATCTCGATTTTATCCATAAACAGATCCAAGCACCAGTCATTGCAGCGCATCCAATGACCCTTAGGGTATTCGAAATCAACCTCTCCTAATAACAAAAAACCCACCTTCCGGCAAATGGCATTGGATGGAACATTTTCAACAGAGGGATAGGCATGCAGATAACGGTAGGCATCTTCAGTCCGCACCCGTTCAATAATGAGCATGGTTGCTTGAGTGGCGATCCCTTTTCCTTGATATTCGGGCAGTGCACTCCAGCCGGTCTCCCACACCTGCTGCCCCTGCCAATCTCTTTTCCAGTATCCAATCGATCCAGCAGATTCTTGCTCATGTCCAACCACAATTACGAACATCGGATCTATTCCTGTTTTGCTGCTGAGGCAGTAGCGCTGATGGCAGCTCTGCAGTTGCTCTGCGGTTTCCGGTCCACCAATGTGCTTGGTCATATCCGGCACTCCTAGCAGCCGTGTCAGTAGCGGGAGATCGTCCGATGACCATAATCGAATATTTACCTGTATTGTTCTTTTCGTCATCGTGCTTTAATTCAATAGGAGGGCACGCGTGTGCCCTCTATCTGGTGATTTACTGCTATTCTGTCGTTTTTCCGTCGAACTCTTCTTCGTCCTGTTCCGCTTCTGCACGCGTATGGTGAATAACTCCATCGCGATGATTCGGCGGTGCATAGATGGTATACAGTTTCAGTGGAATGCTGCCGGTGTTGATGATATTATGATTCGTCCCGGCCGGTACGATCACGGCAAAGCCCGCACTGATGGGTGTGGTAACTCCGTCAAGGATCGCTTCGCCGCTTCCTTCTTCCACTCTGAAGAACTGATCAAGGTGATGGACTTCCATCCCGATCTCTTCCTTTGGTTTTAAAGCCATGACCACCAGCTGGCAGTTCTTGGCTGTGTAAAGCACTTGGCGGAAGTCGGTATTTCTAACAGCAATATCTTCAATATTCTTGATATAGCCTTTCATCGCAAATCCTTTCTTTTCTCAGGATCCTTTACTTGGATCTCTTGATACTGCATACTTTGCTTTTGAAGCTCGGTATGCATTTGCACTCCCTATGTATCCATTATACAGGGCTGATATTTCTATATTCATTATTCTATTTCTCAAAATTTGTTTTATATGAAATTTGATTATTTTTAATCATTTTCTAATATTGTTATCTTGGGAAGATAGTGATATTATTCGCAAACGTTTGAACAAGTGTTTAATCGTTTAAGGAAAAACTATGGAAAAAAATTCTTTTATTCTCGACGAACATACTGCTGCGCATGTAGCAGAACTGTTCAGTGTCTTCAGTGATACCAGCCGGGTGCGCATCCTCTCCGTAATCGTGGAACAGGAAATGAACATCCAGACGCTGGCTAAACAGATAGGCGTGACCGAATCAGCTATTTCCCATCATATGCGTGGGCTGCGACAAATGCATATTGTTCAGGCGCGCCGTGATGGGAAAGAAGTTTTTTATAGCGTTGTTGACCCGCACATCATCGCTTTATTCAAGCAGGGGGTTGACCATGTTAAAAATGGATAAACTATCGACGACCGGTTTAACCAGCACTGAAGTATTGGAGCGACGCCGGCAGTCCGGTGAAAACCGGCTACCGGCTGAAAAACCAACATCACCGTGGACCCTGCTGCTCAACCAGTTCAAGAGTCCACTGGTTTATATCATCCTGGTTGCCGCGTTGGTCTCTCTGATCGCCAAGGAAATCGGCGATTTTGCCATCATCATCGTGGTGGTTATCATTGATGTCATCCTGGGTTTCGTGCAGGAATATCAGGCGCAGAAAACGTACACTGCCCTCAAGGGGCTGCTTAAACCAACCACTACCGTGATCCGCGATGGGGAACGCTGCGAGGTGGAGGTATGGGAACTGGTGCCCGGCGATCTGGTGATCCTCAATGCCGGCGAGAAGGCACCTGGGGATGGAGTTTTGATCGAGAGCATCAAACTGACCCTGGACGAAGCCATCCTCACCGGAGAAAGCGAACCGGTTACCAAAACCGTTAATGGCCAAATCTTTATGGGAACCACCGTCCTGACCGGACGCGGTTTACTAGAAGTGGTTTCGATAGGAAGCAGCACTGAACTGGGCAAGATCGCCACCAGCCTGCAGGAGCATGTTGAAGAAGATACCCCGCTTCAGGTGCGCCTGAAAGTGTTCAGCAAAACCTTGACCTGGATCGTAGTCGGATTCACGCTGGCGATCCTGATCTCCGGTCTGCTCATGGGCGGCACCTTCCTCGATATGCTGCGCACCTCCATCATCCTGGCGATTGCCGCTGTTCCGGAAGGATTGTTGATCGCCGTGACCGTTATTCTGGTGCTGGGCATGCGCAAGATCCTCAAACGCAACGGTCTGGTGAAACGCCTGCAGGCGGTGGAGACGCTTGGTTCTGTAACGGTCATCTGCACCGACAAGACCGGCACCCTGACCGAGGGACGCATGCGCGTCACCCGCGCTGACCTCAACGATCAGACGCGCGCCTACCAGACCATGGTACTGTGCAATGATCTGGAAGGTCCGGTGGATGTTGCCCTGTGGGAATATGCCGTGACGCTTGCCGCTGAAGATCCGCAAAAATTAGTAGATCGCTCGGAACGCCTCTCGGAGGAACTCTTCAGCAGCGAGACCAAGTTCATGGTCACCGCCAACAGTCTGGAGGGAGGAAAATTTAACTACCTGAAAGGCGCACCGGAAATTGTGCTGGAGATGTGCAGCCTGGAGAAAAAAGAGAAGGAGCGCATCCTTGCTCAGGTCGAGGAGTGGGCAGGCGAAGGGCTGAGACTGCTCGGTCTGGCGTACCGGGCAGATGGTCCGGTGGAAGATCACAGCGGTTATACCTGGCTGGGATTGCTGGGAATGGAAGATCCCCTTCGGGAGCAGGTGCAGGAGTCCATCCAGGTCGCCCGAAAGGCTGGCATCCAGGTGAAAGTGATCACCGGGGATTATCGCATAACCGCCGAGCGCATCGCACGTACCATCGGACTGATGCAGGAGGGCGATGAGATCATTGAAGGCACGGAATTGGAAGCAATGAGCGACGAAGAGTTGGCAGAACGCGTTAAAAAGACCGCCATCTTCGCACGCATCCGTCCGCATGACAAGCTGCGCATCGTGCGCGCGCTGCAGAATAATAAAGAAGTGACCGCCATGATCGGCGACGGTGTCAACGACGCCCCGGCGCTGCAGCAAGCCAATATTGGCGTGGTGGTGGGCAACGCAACGGACGTGGCAAAGGAAACCGCCGACCTGATCCTGCTCGATAACAACTTCCGCACCATTGTGGCAGCCATCGAAGAAGGACGCATCATCTTTGAGAACATCCGTAAGGTGGTCGCCTACACCCTGTCGAACTCGTTCGCCGAGGTGCTGACCATTTTCACCGCCATGATGCTGCGCTGGCCCGCGCCGCTTGTGGTAGCCCAGATCCTGTGGATCCACCTGATCTGTGATGGACCTTCAGATATTGTGCTGGGGTATGAACCGAAGGAAAGAGGCATCATGGATGAAAAGCCACGATCGCTGAAAGAACCCATCCTGAACAATCTGGGGCTTTCGCTGATCGCCATCATCAGCATTGCCAGCGCCATTGGGGCTTTGTTCCTGTTCAACCACATGTACGTGGTTCATTCGAACGCGGCGGAAGGGCGCAGCATTGTCTTCGCTTCCTTTGCCATCAACTCGATGATCTACATCTTCGCCTACCGCAGCATGCGCCTCCCGCTCTTCCGCATGAACAAACTCAGCGCTAATAAACCGCTGGTGTGGGCAGTATCCGCTGGTCTGGTCACAGCCGTCCTGCCATTTCTCATCCCTGCTCTCGGCAATTTGCTCGGCATTGTGCCGCTAAGCCTCACCGAATGGCTGCTGGTAGCCAGCATCGCGCTGGGTTTGCTGGGAGTAGTGGAATTGGGTAAATGGATTAGCAATCATTTCCATATTAAAGATTAAACGTTCATAGAATATCTGCTTTGTGAATTTGGAAATCTCCCTGAATTGGATCGTAGGGAGATTTTTTGCTTTGAGATTCCCGGGGTTCAGGCTCAATGACTTGCGATCGTGGAATAAAAAACTTCCAAATTACGTAATGGCACACCGGGTGGAATATCGCAGCCGGATGAAATAATGAAATTCCTGTGTGATTTTGCTGTTTCTACTAATTCAAGCGTTTTCTGCCGTACATCATCTTCAGTTCCTTGAAAGAAGACAGCAACAGGGTCAAGATTACCGCTCAGAATAATATGTTCATCTACCTGCTGCAATGCTTGGGGAATATCCATGGGAGTGCTGAAATGATATATTTCAGCCCCTGATTCAAGCACTTTCGGCAGATGAACCAGCCGGGCTCCACAATTATGCAGGATGATCGTGAAATCAGGTGTTTGGGTTTCCTCAACGATCTGTTTCACACAGGAAGCAGAATATTTTGCCAATCCACGTGGAGATAACAGTCCGGCTGCCGGTTCAGCCATAATGACACCTACCGCACCGACCTGCCGAAAAGCCAGAATATATTCGATCAAATAATGGGTTGTCTTTTCCACCAGCATCTGCATTAGATCAGGATCCAGCATCGTCGCTTCAAGCGCTTCGCTTACTCCGAATAAGCGCCCTGCGAGTGAAAATGGTCCTATGCAGCCTCCAAAAACAGGCGCTTTTCTTGAAGCCGCCAGGTTTTCCGCTGTTCGTAGATGCACGGCTGTGCGTAATTCCCCCGCTTGTGGCACACGCAGGGTAATGACCTGTTCCATGTTTGTGACGAGCCGCCCAAGCACAGCGGGAATCTCTTCATCTGACATGCGAACCTGGCATCCGAAGGTTTCCGCTTCTGCGCTCAGATCCATGGCTGTCATCATCACTTCCGAATGAAAACGCTCCTGCATCGCCAGCACAGCTTCCGTTTGAACTTGAGCATCACTCACAACCTCCCGCACAGAAGCATGGATGATTTCAAGCCCGGAATAGACCCCGATGGGCATTCCCAGGGGATGGTCACGTTGAAGGATGGATTGTGAGAATTTTGTCAGCATGCTGCCCTCTTTTTTGAGATCGAATTCTGTAATTATCTCCTTCCCAATTGAAAGGATGAGGAGGAAACCACAACTGTCCCGAAAAATCTTTAGTGTTAGGGTCTTGAACCACTCGTCTGATATAAACGGGAATACGTTCATGCCAACCATTTCTTCCATGAACCAAAACTTTTACCTTGCTGCCATGAACGAATTTATCCTTATACCCATCGTAAGGCAGAAAAATTTCCCATATTCCATTGTCTTTCTTCTTCAAATGGTGTGTAAACCTGTCCCAATTGTTGAAGTCGCCCATAAAATAAAGATCAAATGCACGTGGAGCCCATTCTCGGTAATACCATCCCTTGTCTTTCTTGCTGTAGTGAATACCCAGATAATTGTGAGCATTGGCAAATTTCACGAGGCTGCCCCATGAGCTGGTTATCTCATTTAAACGATTTTTATAACGCTGATAACGATCAAAAACTTCTTTTTCAACGGGCTCCAGCCATGGGTCTTCTTTTACGAGCTTTAATCTTTTGTATTCCATAGATAATAAAGAGTATTATTCAGTAACTGCAAGTATAATGACTGATGAGGCGGGTAAAGTAAGAGGTCCTT
>LDZU01004220.1_pt1 | contig 34999 bp, 37 predicted proteins | sample 615531 | NCBI WGS metagenome assembly LDZU01 (sample SAMN03408293, study PRJNA278302) | terrestrial metagenome | isolation source: oil reservoir sample SB2 | place: USA: Alaska, North Slope, Schrader Bluff formation | collected 2011-09 | reverse complement strand
GTCGCCAAAGAGACATTTAAGAAACTGGACAACTATCTCTGGACTGTAACATGGCAATGGGGAAAACGACGCCATTCCGACAGGGGTTTCAGATGGATTGCAAATAGATACTGGAAATCGGAAGGGGAAAGGAACTGGGTTTTCCAGACAAAGGAGAACACTCTCCTTCAATTCTCGGATGCATCCATTCGGAGGCACAGTTTCCCTAAACTCGATGCGAACCCATACCTCGACAGGAAATATTTCCTCGACAGAAAGGAACGCATGAAAAGACAGACGCCATGGATTCAAACCAAATTATCCTATTTTGCGTTGCCGCCCAGCAATGGGTAGAGGAATGCGCGAGCCTACGGCGGTGAAAGTCGCAAGGTGGGTTCCTGGAAGGGGGAGGGGTGGTAACACCCCTTTCCTATTCGACTATCTCACACTGGATCCATCTGAAATGTATGGTCTTGAATAGAAGATGTATTCTCATTCTCATTGGGATGATGATCTTATCAGGAATTCTCCTCAGTACCCCGGCAGCAGCACGAAGTCCCGAAATCAATGATATCCAGCTGGGAGACACCATCTTTGTCTATGAAAGTGGACTGAATCTCTCCAAACTCCGTGCTCATGTGGATTATCCAGTCACCTCACTGAGGCAGTACCGGGATGATGATCCCGGAAATGCATTCATCAATGAGATTCCGATCTCAGATGATACCAGTGTGACAATCCTTGAAGGGCTGGTTGGGGATTATTATGGGATATATTTCGCCTACAATCCAACGAATGGAACAAGTGCAAACAGAAATGTCAGGATCCTCAAGCCTACGCTTGAGATCGATGTTGTTCTTGCCCACCCGTACCATTATGAATCCGCTCCTGCACTGGAGAGAATCCCCGACACCACACGGCTTGCCGTAAAGATCATCAGCCCTGATGTCGGCAATTACTATCGGGTTGAAACAACGAATTATGCCGAGGTAGATATTGTCATCACCGGACCAGCCGGTGCTGAAACAACAATGATTGGAAATACGAATCTAGCCGCAGTAAAACTCACGGGAACAGAAACCTTCACAGATACGGATGCTAATCGAGGAACATTTACCCTCGGGCAGATGGGAACCGGCAGATATGAGATACAGGCTCGCTGGAAAAAACCCCAGGCATTTGCCAATTATGCAGAGGACTCCAACATCATCAGTTTCACTATAGGAACTGTCACACCGGCACCCACTCCGACTCAAATACCAACAACTCCAGAGCCAACAGCAACACCAATACCCACGCCGACAACCGGGCCGGTAACACCTGAGCCAACACTAACGCCCACGGCAGAACCAGTGACACCTGAGCCGACACCGGCGTCTTCTGCCATTATAATACCACTGACGGCATTTGCCCTCATTCTCTTCTCATATTACCGAAGAGAACGAGTATAATCTTTTTTCTTCTGATCCAGCACCGCATTCAGGATCATCTCCACTGCATGGAGAGTGCCTTCAATCCCTGCAAGCGGCCTGCTGCCAAGCATGATCTGCCCCCTGTTTGGGGGAGTGATCCCGACAAATGCTGCATCAGGGAGGATACGGGCTTCATAGGACGATCCAATCACAAGGTCATATGTATCCGGAAGGAGTGCAGATCGGATCTGATCGTAATCGGTGTTTGCCGGAATATCCGTTACATTCCTCGGAAGGATAAGCGGCCGTTTTGCTCCGAGATACGTACAGAGGAGATCTGCAAAGAGTGATGCATACCCGGCCTGTGCACAGATGGCTGCTATTGGAGGATCGTTTCTCCTGAGGTACTTCTCACAGGCAGTAAAGGCCATCTCTTCTGCCCGCTCGCATTCTGCAAGAACCGGAGCCGGATCAGCATCGGGGATGGTATGAGCTGCATCTATCAGGGTCTGCTTCAATGAGGGGAGCCCAAGGAGGGAGCCACCGGGACGTCCAAGCAAAGCCTCATAATCAGGGTTTGCTGCCACGGTCACCGGTGCTGCATGGGAGAGAGTATCCAGCTGATCATACGAAAGAACAGCTCCAACCGGGATCCCGGCCATCGCAAGAATACGCTCTGATTCATGCATATTGCCCCGCCAGAAAGGATCGAGGAGGCAGATGCCCCCGATATTCACCCCGGGAACAGTAATTTGTGCCTCCTTCAGGAGTGTTTCAGCAGCGATCCGGTACCCGGCTTCTGCATCCCCAAGAAAACCCGGGGCATCGACAAGGAGAATCTGAAGACCATCCAGCTCTGAGGCGAGATCTTCCCCCATCAATGCAGGAACACAGGATGTGACGACCGCCACCCGGTCAGAGCCATTCTCCATTATCTCTGATACAACTGACCGGAGACGTCCACCGGTTCCAAAGATCACCTCCTCATTCAGGATAAAAGAGCCATAGATAGGTGCTTTAATCAGCGATTTTGGGTAGTAATAGCAGCCGCTTGAGCCGTGGATCACAACAGCAAGGTCGCGGAAGCCTGCAAGACAGGAGACGGCGCCTGTCAGTGCACAGGGCCAAATCGGGTTGACACATTCAGGCACGGGAAAGGCACCTCCTCCACGAATGCAACATTCGTCTGGTTCCGGCGATCCCAACCGGCGGGTCAAATGGGAGGGGGAGGAGAACTCCGGATGATGCCTCTTTCATCCTGAGTTCGTGCAGGACCGATCGGGCGGCTGAAACAGTTGCCGGATCAGCGCCTGAACAATCTAGCCTGATAGCCGTATCTCTGAGATCATCAAACCCTGTATAGAGATCAGCCACCATGCCCTCTGCATCCCGGATCGCCGGACGGGGATCAACTCCAAGACTATCGCCAAGATCCTCCAGAAACCTGATGCTGCCATCCGGCCCGACCGGAAAACCAGGGATGACCGACATCCCAAAGCGGCTTCGTAAAAGGGATCCCACAGACTGAAGGGATGGAGCCCGCAGGATTGTCGCCGGTGCGGATCCGATGTTCCGGCAATCGGAGACAGACGCCTTCCTGACAAACCTGATACCCGGAGCGAGATCGAGGAGAGAAAGGAGGCATGAAACTTCACGGAAGTTCTCTTCTACCTCATATTCAAGATTCTTCTCCCCAACAATCAACACTCCATCATCGGATCGCATATCATCGGCTTCTGCCAGATTCAGGAGGGAAGAGAGGGCATTTCGGATCCCTTCCGAAAACCCGCCTCCGAGAAAACCTGCACCGGGAATATGAATAACCGGCACACTCCTCTTCTGACTACAGAGGGCGGCGATGTCATCGCCGATTGTATCGGCAATACAGGTGGAGACGACGCAGATGAGAGAGGAGTCCCGGGCCTCTGCTGCATCCAGCGCATGCAAAAGAGCCTTTTCACCACCGAAGATCACCTCCTCCTCATGGATATTGCTCGAGAGAAAACAGGGGATCTGTACCTCGTCTATCTCGGCAAGCGAGGCATGCAGAAGAGATACATTATGATGGGTGCAGCCTGAAGGGCCATGGATCACCGTAACTGCATCCTTCAGAAAACCGGTGACCGAGAGGACGCCGGTTAAGGTGCACCCTTCACTCCTTAAGGTATCTGTAGGCGAGCGACTCAAGATCATCAATTGATAATGGTGTCGGAATAGAGAACTCCGTATTCAGAAGAATGGCCTCTGCACAGTCCCGATAGACCTCTGCCTGGGATGAGGATGGTGCGTATTCCATGACAGTCTTTTTATTCAGTTCAGCCTGGGTGACGGTTTTCGATCGGGGAATGAACGCAATCATCCTGGATCCAATCGCCTCTGCAAACTCAGAGACCAGTTCATCTTCACATTCGATATTCTTCCCGTTCCCGATCACACCGGCAAGCCGGACCCGGCTCCTCTTGTTCGCACTGAGACGGGAGATCGCCTTTGCGATATTATTTGCCGCATAGAGGCTCATCAGTTCGCCCGAGGTGACCAAGTACACCTCCTCTGCATACCCTTCCCTCATCGGCATCGCAAACCCGCCACAGACGACATCACCCAGAACATCATAGACGATCAGATCCCCTCTCAGCGCACCAAGCTTCTCGAGAAGCTGGAAGGTTGCGATGATGCCCCGGCCGGCACAGCCGATCCCGGGCTCAGGACCTCCCGCTTCGACACACCTGACACCGGAGTACCCGGTATAAATGACATCGGAGACAGCAAGATCTGTCTTCTGCTCCCGAATCAGGTCAAGAACGGTAGGGATCACGCGGCCATTCATCAGCATCCTGGTACTGTCATGTTTTGGATCGCAGCCGATCTGAAGCACATCCAGCCCTTTATCGGCCCATGCCGCCGAAAGGTTCGCCGAGGTTGTTGATTTTCCAATACCACCCTTTCCATAGAGGGCAATCTGTCTCATCACTCTGATATTGGAGTTTGTGAACTAAAGAAGTTGTGATAACTTCACCATGATTGAAAACAAAAAACCTCAGCTTCGATCAAAGCCTTTCACAAGACCCACCACAAGCACAATGATCGGGATCACCTCCAGCCTTCCAAGCCACATCAGAAGGATAAAGAGGATCTTTGATTCATTCGAAATGGCAGGAGAGATCGGTCCTGATGACATCCCATTATTACTCATTGCAGAGATAACGTCAAATATTATATGACTGGTATCAGCAAACTGACCCTCAAACTGGAGAAAAAGAATGGTACTGGAGAAGAGTATGATGATATAGAGGATGATAATAAGCATATTCTTTGATATCTCATACTCCGCAATCATCTTCGGAATAATTCTCCCTTCGTGGCGGAATGGAATAACAGCCTTTCCGGAGATGAAAATCCTCCTGAACCACCAGATAAGACCCTCATAACAGATCTGAACTCTTCCCAGCTTTATGCCACCTGCAGTACTGCCTGTTGATCCACCAATGACCATCAGTGCAGAGAGGAAGAGGATAGTCGCATGTGGCCAGTAAGAGAGATCGGTATTCTGAAAACCGGTGCTTGTTGCAGCAGATACAGCCATGAACAACCCATAGCGGATTGAATCAGGGAGTAAAAGATCAAGAATCTGAAAGAGATCAAAGGTGATCACCATGATACCAAAAGCGATTATGGCGAGGAGGAAAACTGCCTGAATATCACGAAAAAATCCAAAGAATCGCTTTGCATAGAGGACATAGTAGAGTTTGAATGGAAGTGCCCCGGCGATCATCACCGGTATCAGGAGAATTTCCAGGAACGGATTAGTATAGCTGGCAATTCCGGCATCATACATGGTAAATCCTCCAGACGAGATAGCAGAAAAAACCAGGTTCGTGGCGTCCCACAACCCGACACCTGAAAGCATCACAATAGCGATTCCGGTGAGTGTCAAAATGCCATAGATCTTCCACATCAGAGCCCCGGTATCGACGACACTCGGCATTAATGCTTCTGAGCGGGCTTCAGAACGATACAGACCACGCTGAACGAGTCCGGACCGATTCACCATAGCAACCGTAAAAGCAACGATTCCCATCCCCCCGAGCCACTGCATAAAGGATCGCCAGAAGAGGATCGTTTTTGGGAAGTCGTCAAGGCCGGATGCCATCGTCAGGCCGGTGGTTGTCCATCCTGACATCGCCTCAAAGACACAGTCGATATAGGGCATTCCACAGACAATATAGAATGGAATTGCTCCAATCAGGGAGGAAATGAGCCAGATCATCGCAACCGCACTGAGTGCAACCGATAGACGGGCCTGTTTATTTGAATGAGGGATAGTCCGTAAAAAACTCCCCAGTATGAAGAAAATAAGGGGGACAAGCGCCATCGGAAGGAAGACATGCCATTCCGAATAGATGACCGAAACGATCAAGGGAACTGCCGATGCAAGAGCCAGAAACTGGAGGATAGCCCCGATATCACGGGCAATGATCGCAAAATGCTCGGTCCGATCCATAATATCGCATCAGTGGTTATCTGTGTTCTGTTAAAAAGATGTACTCTGAATCCGGCGCCGCTCAACCCGGAGTCTGTTGCACTGTACCATGGCGGCAGATAATCTGCCATGCGATCAAGAGGGCGATCACATCCGTGGCAGAGATCTGCTTTCCGGGGAAGAAGGGGAGAGCACAGATCTCTGTCTGCGCCTCAATACTCTCCTCAAGAGATCGGGCAAACCCATAGGGGAGATACCCATCCAGCCTCAGCGACACACGCCTCCTGCCATCCAGCTCAATAATACCTCCGGAGATGCTAAAAGGGCCGTCCACGAGCGGGAGAATCCGCGAGAGGTCAAGGGTGAATGGTACATTTATAAGAGGGCAGGCGGATGGATCGGCCTGAAGCAGGGAGACGGAATAAACCGGCGGGTCCCGGTCAGGCGCTACCCGGCTCTCCTCAATCCGGATGACATAATCAGCATATCGCCTCTGGAAGGCCACATATTTTTCAAAGTCAGGCTCTCTCCTCTGGATCGCCTCAAGAACCGCCTCACGGCTATGGCCACGCTCCCCCACATCACGCCTGATCTTCCATGCATACTTCACATCCGGATCGGGATCGACAAAGATCGAGAGATCAAGCATCTCCCGGAGCTCCTCTGTGAAGAGAGGATGAAGCCCTTCGAGGATGATGATCTGTTTTGGAGAAAAGGGGATATCCGGATCAAAGGTGCCATTTGAATGGTTATAGACCGGTTTCTGAATCGTCTCTCCCCTCTTCAGGGCAGCGACATCCGATGCAAGCCGGTCAAAGCGATTGGCATCCGGATGGAGCGGAGTGATGGACAGTGCTGCCCGCTCTTTTCGATCATACCGGTGATAGTCATCAAGTGTTATCGTCGATACACGGGAGGGGCCAAGAACGATGCTGATGATCTTCGTAAATGTCGTCTTCCCTGACCCGCTATCCCCGGCGACACCGATGATAAAAGGCCGCCCGGATCCATTCGCCTGATCCGGAAACTCAACTGAATACATAGCAGAACTCCATCTCTCCTCACCCCCAGGCATCAAGCCGCATCTGCCCGGATTTTACGTTGACTGGCCCGGCTATCCGTTCAAGCACCGGTAGGATCCGTTCTGGGGAGAACCCGTACTCATCACAGAGGATCAATCTGACAGAATCGGGATCAGGTGATCTCCATTCCGGCTGATACCTCTCTACAGCAGGCGGGGAGAGGAAGAACTCCATAATCGGTTCCGGATCGGTACCCGGTGCCTTTTCTGCCATTACCTCGTTAAAACGGTTCTCGCGAACGATCTTCAGGGCTTTCTTCGGACCTATCCCGTTGATTCCAACGTTGAAGTCTGTTCCGATGAGAATCCCTATCTGGATGAGCTGTTCGCGGGTGATAGCGAGCGTATCAAGAAATTCTGAGAGATAAATCCGCTCGGGAGAGACGGTCACCCGCCTCCCCCCGATCCGCCGTTTCCCGGATACGGTCAGGTTACGGACGAGGACTGAGGCGCCAAAGAGGAGGGAGTCGTAATCCTGTGATACCGAATATGTGGCAATTCCATTATTGACAAAGAGTGCGGACTGCGCCTCACCCTCCGAGGGGGCTTCCACCCATGGGATACCGAGTGCATCGAGGAGCCGTTTGCCACTCTCGAGTATGGCGGAGTCGACCCTGGTGGACTGCATTGCTGCGCGGTATGCTCCTTCGGTATCCCCGCGTTCTAAGGCCTTTGCCCACTTCTCTTCACCGGCATCACGTATTCCGCGCCTCCCGGCAATAGTACGAGCCTTAAGCTCCGGGGGCTGGCCATCAAAGATATACAGAGGTGAGATGCCATTCTCAAGAAAGTGTGCAGTCCGGTAGAGGATACCTGAGAGGTGTGAGGTGACCCGCCCTTTCGTATCCTGCAGGGGGGTTCCGTCTGCCTGCCTGATTATTGAGAGGAACTGGTAGAGTGCGTTATTTGCATCTATTGCTGCAACTCCGGGGATATCCTCAAAGCCAACCGGATGCCTGCATCCTTCCAGCAGAGGTCGAATAGAGACTCCCACGTTCAGAGACCTCGTTACCGGTACATCCGCCGTGTCAGGCTGTCGACGATCTCACCGAGCTGTTCAACGGTCCTGTCATATTTACGATTGAGGCTGACTGATATCTCTTCAAGATTGACACGCATTGTCCTCTCCCGGGCGATAATATTCTCCTCAAGGCTCCGAATCTTCATCCCGAGTGAGAGGAAGAGACCGCCCAGTGAGAGCATCATCAGGGTCGCTCCAAGTACTATCGTGAGATCCTGCCAGAGCCTGAGTACAAGAATGAGTGTGGATGACACCATTATGATGATCAGGATCAGATCCCAGACATAATCACGAAGATCCATGTTTTACCATAAGAAGAACCATAATGATTAAGCTACCTATCCGGAGCAGGATATTATGGACAGACAGAACATCCCCGCAATCATCGGCATGCCCCTTATCCTCTGCGCAGTCATCATCGGAGGCGTGCTTCTGGCTGAACCTGTAGAAGATGCAGGGCTGACCGCATTTGACGACCCCGACTCAATGGCAAACCCGATCATCTTCCTCGCAATTCTCCTTACATTCACCGCCATCCTTCTGCTGCTGATCAAATATGCAAAGCAGCAGCTCATCAGCCTGATCATCGGCGGAGCGATCCTGCTCACGTACTTCTATGTCTTCCTTGCAATATCCGGCCATTTTATCGGATCGGCTATTGTGGCCGGAGGAACTGCAGCAGTGGCAGCAATCCTCGCAATCATCCTTCTCTACCGGTATCCACAATGGTATGTGATCGATTCGCTCGGAATTCTCCTCGCCTCAGGAGTGGCGGCCATCTTCGGAGCATCACTTGCTGTTCTGCCGGTGATCATCCTGCTTGCCCTGCTCGCCGTCTATGACGCGATATCGGTGTATCGGACAAAGCATATGATCACGCTCGCTGAGGGGGTGATGGATCAGAAGATGCCGATCCTCTTTATCATTCCAAAAAGGCGGGGATACACCGGATCATATGAGAAGATCACACCATCTGCCGAAGGGACCGAGGTGAAAAAAGAACGCGGCACTTTTCTGATGGGGATGGGGGATGCGATCATGCCGGCGATACTGGTCGTCTCGGCATACACCTTCATACAGTCTCCGATACCTGCAATCGGCGCTGCGACAGGGGCACTCGTCGGGCTTGGAGTGCTCCTGGTGATGGTCTTCTCTGGAAAACCCCAGGCAGGACTTCCTCCATTGAACGGGGGAGTTATTCTTGGTTTTCTGGCAGGATGTCTGCTGGTCTCGGAATGGTCATGGGTGTTCGTTCTCTGAGAGCTGCTTCAAGCGCCTCGGAAACACCCTCCCCGGTCACTGTTGACATATTCAGGACACCCGGATAGGGCGCCAGATCAGATTTGTTTGCAGAGACGATCACCGGGACATGAGCAAAACTCCTGACCTCCTCAAGCAGGAGTTTCTGGGTGGCGAGATCATATCCGCAGTGCTCGCTTGGATCAATGATGAAGAGGATCACATCAGCCACATAGATGAGTGCGTTGAGTGCCTGCCGCTCGATCTTGTTCCGCTCCCGATCCCCTCCGGCATCAAGGATCCCGGGCGTATCAATGAACTGGACCCGTTCCCTCCAGGTAAGTTCACGGTGGCCGACGATGACGCCTTTTGTCGTGAAGGGATAGGACGCCACCTGCGGCGTTGCCGTTGAGACGAGCCTGATGAACGAACTCTTCCCGACATTGGGGTATCCCGCAACAACGATGGTAAACTCATCAGGAGAGACGACAGGAAGCTTCCTGAGAACGTTCCGTGCGTCATTCAAAAACCTGAGATCCTTATCGATCTGGTGGACGATCGAGGCGATCCGTGCCACTGCCTGTTTACGTATGGCAAGGTTCTCGGGAGAGCGCCGCATCGATCGTGCGAGATCTTTTCCAATATCCCGGGTATGTTTCGCTGCCCACCCGACACCGCCAAAGGCTTTTCTCATCTCTTCAATCCCATAGAGGATATCAACAAGATCGCGGTAGAATGGAGGGAGGGTATCGAACTCAGGGAAGGACTGGATGATTGAGACCAGCTTGTCATGGACAGCCTGGGTAACCGCCATGACGAATTCTTCATTGGCACGGCCCTTATTTTTCTTATCCCGCATCTTCTTTGCTGCACGGCGGAAACTCCGGTCGAGTATCTCATCTGCGGTTGGAACTGTTGGTATTGTATCAAACATTGGTTCTGTTTCCCCAAGCTATTTATCCGGATATGTATGATCAATCATTATGGATCTCTCACTTATCCAGAAAGATATTCTTATAACATTAATCTCACTCTATCATCAACATTCTCATCCCATCAAAGGAGACGATATTGCAGGGATTATCAAGAGAAATCCCGGCACCGTCAGAAACCAGATGCAGGCATTAAAGGCGCTCGGCCTGGTTGACGGCATTCCGGGACCAAAGGGAGGATACCATCCGACTGCACAGGCATACAAGGAGCTGAATATCAAGCCGACCGATGACGCAGCCGAGGTGATGATCTCAAGAAACGGGCAACCGATTCCGGGCGTGCGGGTCACTGAGATCGACTTCACAACACTCTGCCATCCCGATCTCTGCCATTCACTGATTAAAATTGTCGGCAGTGTCCGGAATTTTACTATAGGAGAGGAGATCACAATCGGACCTACTCCTGTCAACAAGCTGATGATCCGGGGGGAGGTATTTGGCCGAGACGAGATCCAGGGTGCGCTTCTTATCTCAATCTCAGAGATGACATCGCTGCCGAAGAAATCGGTCAGCCACTATATGAGCTCACCCCTGATCAGTCTTCAGCCGGATGCAACAATCAGAGAAGCGATTTCTGTCTGCTCGAAAAAACATATACATGGCGTACCTGTCATATCCCATGAAGAGTTGCTCGGTATCGTCACCCTCACTGATATCGCACGTGCGATGGATGCCGGACAATCTCTGGATACACCGGTCGAAAGCATAATGACCCACGATGTCATTCTGGTTCCCGAACATACACGCCTCTATGAGGTTATACGGCGATTTAAAGAACGTGAAATTGGCAGAGTGATCGTTGTTGCCGAAGGAAAACCTGCCGGCATCCTCACACAATCAGATATCATCAGAGTTTTTCCCACCCTGTAATGCCCCGGTTCGGGAAAATAGGAATAGTTTATATAGTTATCAGCCAACCATCTTTCTATGACAAAGGCGTTTGCTCGTACGCTCCGGCGGAAGAAGGTCATGAGTAGTGACGGCAAGGTGATCGGACAATTAAAAAATATCATTATCGACGTCGGAAGCGGACAGGTGATCAACCTGATCGTCAAACCGGATACCGGATTTGATACCTCGCATTATAAGCTTGATGATGATTGTATGCTCATCCCGTTTGAAGCGGTAAAGGATATTAAAGATTATATCGTTGTTGATCGGTATATGCTCAGGTGAGCCGTTCACTTAAAACCGCTCAAGGGCAGATAGCAGACCCTCGGAAAAGCCCTCACCATATGACTGATCTGTTATCAGATCAGCTATTTTTTTCAGCTTTTTACTGCCATTTGCCAGTGTTATTCCAAAGCCTGCAATCTCAAGCATCTCGAGATCGTTATCAGAATCGCCAAGAGCAAGGAAATCCTTTGGAGTGAGCGAGAGGAGCGGGGCAAGTGCTGCAAGTGCTGATCCCTTTGAAATCCCAGGTGTCTGGAGATGAATGGCATATCCGGTATCGATCACCCGGACCGGGAGATCAGCGATAACGGATACCACCTCATCAACGGGAACGGTGCGTGCAAAAGCGACATCGGCATACCGCAGTTCCATACTGTAGGGAAGAAGCGTAATTCCCTGCTCTTTGAAATGAGTGACAAGACGATCATATGCATGGAGACATAAAGACCGGTCGCCTGTTATCTGAGGTTTGCCATCAAATCCGGTCTGAAATACCCCTCCGTTCTCACCAATAACAGCCCCGTCCGTTCCGATCATCCTGGCAATTGAATCCAGAAAACAGAGGGTGTTTCCGGAGGCAAGCACCACCGGTATCCCTTTGCCTATGAGGAGGCGGAGCGTCTCAATTGCAGTTGTGCTGATCCTCCGCCGCTCATCGGTGATGGTTCCGTCAATATCGCAGATAACAGCCTTCAGCACGGCTTGATACCCGCCTTCTCGACCATAAAGGTTGCTTCCCCTTCGGGGAGGTTTGGGCTGTCAACAAGGCGTGCAATCCGTTTGCCTGCCTTGCTCTTCCTGAGATACAACCGGAATGTTGCAGAGTGGCCGACGATATTGCCGCCGATCGGTTTTGTCGGATCTCCAAAGAAGACGCCCGGGTTGGACATCACCTGGTTTGTCACCAGTGCAACGGCATTGTGTTCATCGACGAGCTTGAAGAGTTCATGCATATGTCGGTTCAGCTTCTGCTGGCGTGTTGCAAGAGTGCCCCTCCCTGCATATTCTGCACGGAAATGTCCGGTGAGCGAGTCGATAATGAAGAGGCGGATCGGCATGCCACTCTCCTTCTTCTCATTAGCGAGATCACGCGCGGTATCGATGAGGAGCATCTGGTGATCAGAGGTGTGCGCCCGCGCAACATGGATATTTGCGAGGAACTCGTCTGTTGTCCCCACCTCGCAATCGACCTCCAGCCCCTCCACCATCTGGGCGATACGCTCCGGCCTGAAGGTATTCTCGGTATCGATGTAGATGCAGGCGCCTCCGAGACCGCCGCACTCTTCAGGGAGCTGGCAGTTGACGGCAAGCTGATGGACGATCTGGCTCTTTCCTGACCCGAACTCTCCATATAATTCAGTGATTGCCTGGGTTTCCACGCCACCACCGAGGAGATCGTCAAACTCAGGTACAAAGGTCCTGAGTTTCCTGACGTCCTGCCTCCTGAGCAGGACATCGGTGCCGGTCTTGAATCCTCCGATATCTGCGATCTCACGCGCACCCTTGATCATCTTCTTTGCAGTCGCCTCGCCGATCTCGGCGGCCTCGGCGAGATCAACGGGTGAGGCTGTCGCAATACTTTCTACTGTGCAGTATCCGGCCTCACGGAGGCGTTCAGCGGTTGCCGGGCCGACACCCGGTACATCTTCAATAGCGATTTCTGGCATATCTTCTCACTTCCTTCTTTGAGATATACTCTGATATTCAGGCGGAGAGGTTATCAATAGCCGACCCCGGAGGGTGAAAGTGAAGGAGTGGCAAGAGCCGCTGCCCTCTCTTTGAGCGAGACGGAATCCGCCGGCAGGGGTGTTGCCTCATCCACAACGAGCCGCCGCCCGGAGAGTCGCCCGGAGATGCGGTAGCGGGTGGCAAGACGGAGATCTGATGGTTCGATCACATAGATATTCTTCCCATCCGAGAGTGCCATTCCCTCAGAGGTGAGGATGATCACCCCTTCGATCACCCTCTCTTCTGTCTTATCAGTGACCACCCGGATAGCGCTCCCAAACCCGACCGAGAGTTCGACATCCCCGTACCGGTTCAGGCGCGCTCCTGCATTATAGATCTCGATCGTCTCACCACAGAGGAACGGTTCGCATGCACGATCCCCCCAGATCACGATCCTGAGCGGACCGTCGATGAAGAGGTTTCTCACCCATGATGGCTGGCCCCGCCGTGTGGTAAACTGTCGTGGAGGATGGAGAGAGGTGATCGTTCCCCTGACCGAGTAGACCCCCTTATCATGAACCTCACTCGTCTTTCTGAATGAGAAACCAATCTCCTCATCCAGTGGGATGATAGTTGTTCCCTCCTGTGCGATATATTCGATACCATCATCTGATGAACGCCGCTTCGCACCGGTTATCCTGACGGATGCACCTTCGGAGATCCCCTCAAGGAGGGCGGGCTCCCATGTGATGAAACGGGCACACCCGGATGGATCCCCTATGATCGCCTCCTGGATAGTCACCTCCACACCATCCCGCCGGGTGAAGGTCCGGGGGGGTTCGATCACAAGAATCCGGGCATCGATATCTGCACTCGAAGAGAAGGATCGGGATTTCTCCTCGGAGATCGTGATCTCAACAGAAGTCTCCCTGACCGCGAGGGCATGCACCTCGGTTATCCTCCCCTTCTTCGGCCTCCCGATCACCTCGATGACGGTTCCTTCCTCAAGTTCTCTTACTCCGGCTGCCATCTCATCCCAGAGGACAAGAGGAATCGAGCCGGTACTGTCAGCCAGTTCAACCCGGGAGACACATCCGGTTGAACCGTCGTCACGGGTAAATTCCTTTGGATCGGTGACCTGTATCACCTTTCCAAAAAATGAGACCAGGGAAGGGGAGATGGTGATCGCCTCGATCTTCTGGTGGCTTCTTCCAAGCTCCTCGACGACAAGAAGCGCCGCGGCTGTTTCATCGATCGCTCCCCCATAGGATGCGATCTTCTCCTCGATTCGCCGATCAAACTCTTCCTGTTTCAGGATATCATCGACAAGTGCGTAATGAAACCTCACGGTACACGCTCATTCCTGCTGCCACGATGGAACCTGCATGGTGACACAGAGATCATCCAGTGTCTCACCTCTCCTGATCAATTCGGCACAATCCCCTTTCACCATCACCTCAGGGCACCGGGGCCTCCCATTGTACTGGGAGGACATCGCAAACCCATATGCCCCGCAATCGAGGATGGCGATGAGATCGCCTGCCACGGGTGCAGGCAGAAGACGGTCTGCTGCCAGGAGATCCCCGGTCTCACAGATCGGCCCTGCGATCGTCACTTCTTCCACTCCTTTCTGATCTGCCTTGTTTGCCATGATCACTTCATGCCATGAATCGTACATTGCGGGCCTGATCAGGAGATTGAACCCGGCATCGACATTTGCAAATGTCTTGTATGCCCGTTTCACAGAGTTCACCTTTGTCAGGAGCACCGTTGATTCTGCTAACAGCCAGCGGCCCGGTTCGACCCAGAATTCAGGAGAGATCCCGATCTCCCTGATCCCATCCAAAAAGATGGGCATCACGGCCTGTGCATACTCTTCAGGTGTCGGGGCTACATCAGTCGACCGATGATACGGGACACCAAGCCCCCCGCCGATATCGAGGAATTCGAGGTTGACACCAATGGCAGTCACCTCGCCTGCCACCTTCGTCATCACCGCAGCTGCACGGGCAAATGGCTCGACATCCAGGATCTGCGATCCGATATGGCAGTGGAGTCCGACCGGGACAACATAGGGTGCATCAAGTGCCGCCTGATATGCAGAGAGGATCTCTGCTGCCGGGATCCCGAACTTTGTTGTGGCAAGGCCTGTTGCAATCTTTGGATGGGTTGGGACCTCAAGTGCCGGATTTACCCGGAATGCAATCTGAACCGTCTTCTTCTGTTCAGATGCGATCCTTGAGAGCTGGTTCAGTTCATCGATCGAGTCGACCGAGACCCGGATCCCCGTCTCAACAGCAAGCCTGAGATCATCTGTTGTCTTGGAGCTGCCATTGAAGAGGAGTCGATCCGGTTTCATACCGGCACGGAGTGCGAGCATAAGTTCGCCTGAGGAGAAGACATCGGCACCGGCACCGGCCCGTCCAAGCGCCCGGAGAACTGCAAGGTTCCCGTTTGCCTTTGCTGCAAAGAGGAGCCTGACATTCGGATAACAACTCGATAACGCGGATTCGTACCGCTCGAAGTTATCCAGGATCTGGTCTTCATTTGTCACATAGAGCGGGGTTCCAAATCGTCCTGCAAGATCAACGAGATCATGTGAGCCGCTCATCAGGTGACCATTCTGTATGGTGAGGTGGGAGGGGAGCTGCATGCTCATCGGCTCATCGCCTCCATCCGTGCTACTGCCTCGGTGATCCGCTCAACGGACCGGGTGATTGCGAACCTCACATAGCCTTCGCCGCCTGCACCAAACCCGATACCCGGTGTGGCGACGATTCCGGCTTCATCAAGGAGACGGGCTGAGAATTTCATTGAGTCATCGACCTTCATCCAGACATAGAAGGTGGCTTTTGGTGCAGAGACATCGTATCCCAGGCTTTTCAGACCCTTAACCAGGACATCACGCCGTTCCTGGTAGATCCGGCATGCATCGGCGACACAGTCCTGAGGGCCGGTGAGAGCTGTGACACCGGCAAGCTGAACCGCATCGAATGCACCGGAATCGATATTCGTCTTGACGCGGCCGAGGCCCGCAACGATATCCTTGTTCCCGACAGCCATCCCGAGCCGCCAACCGGTCATATTATAAGTCTTTGAGAGTGAGTGCATCTCGATCCCGACCTCGGAGGCGCCATCTGCCTGGAGGAAGGAAGGCGCGACATATCCGTCAAAGGTGATCTCCGAGTAGGCGTTGTCATGGACAGCCACGATAGAATGTTCGCGTGCGAATTCGACGACCTCATCGAAGAGCTTCATCGGGGCAACTGCCGAGGTCGGGTTGTTTGGGTATCCGAAGAAGAGGAGTTTCGTCTTCTTCAGGATATCCTTTGGAATGGCTTCGAGATCCGGGAGGAAATTATTCTCCCCGGTGAGGGGGAGGGGATGGCAGATCCCTTCTGCAAAGAGGGTCGAGGTCTTGTATACGGGGTACCCGGGATCGGTTGCGAGGACAATATCGCCGGGGTTGACGAATGCCTCGGGCACATGGGCGATTCCTTCTTTTGATCCAATTAATGTGATAATCTCCGATTTTGGATCTGCGGTGACGCCGAACCGGTTTTTATACCAGGTGGCAACTGCTTCACGGTATGTGGAGAGGCCCAGGTACGAGGGGTAGTGGTGGGTTGCCGGATCACGGGCGGCGGTGCAGAGCGCCTCGACAATATGCGGAGGTGTCGGGAGATCCGGGTCGCCGACGCCGAGATCGATGACATCGACACCCGAGCGGATCTTTGCTTCTTTCATTTCGTCGATACGGGCAAAGAGATAGGGGGGTAGATTGTCAAGTCTGTCTGCGTACATTATGGGTACTGTTCAATCTTACGGTACTTAAGAATCACTGATAATCAGAATACTTCCCCTTGACAAATAGTTATACCATTCCATGACGATACCTTCTGACGAGGAGAGTGAAGATGGAGAAAGGCCTCATTTACCTGGATAATGCTGCAACGACGAAGACGCATCCTGATGTCGTATCTGCGATGCTTCCGTACTTTTCTGAGTATTTCGGAAACCCTTCTTCGCTCTATGACCTTGCAGCAACCTCGCGCACCGCAGTAGAGGAGGCACGGGGAAAGGTTGCGGCGGCGATTGGATCGGCGCCGGATCAGATCTACTTCACCTCTGGCGGAACCGAATCTGATAACTGGGCGATCCGCGGGGTTGCAGCAGCCCATGCAAAGAAAGGGCGGCATATTATCACCTCTGCAATCGAGCATCATGCGGTTCTGCATACCTGCGAGGCACTGGAGAAGGAAGGGTTCGAGGTGACCTACCTTCCGGTTGACGAGTTCGGCCGGGTGAGGGTTGCGGATCTTCTGGCTGCGATCCGGGATGATACGATCCTGATCACGATCATGCTCGCAAATAACGAGATCGGGACGATTCAGCCGATTGCTGAGATTGGCGAGGTTGCGAGATCGAAGAAGATCGTCTTCCATACCGATGCAGTACAGGCGGTCGGGCAGATCCCCGTTGATGTGAATGCCCTGCATGTCGATCTCCTCTCGCTCTCATCCCACAAGTTTAGCGGACCAAAAGGAGTGGGTGCACTCTATATCAGGAAGGGGACACGGATTGCTCCGTTCATGTATGGTGGTGCACAGGAGAAGCGGCGGCGGGCAGGGACCGAGAATGTTCCCGGCATCGTCGGGCTCGGGGCCGCAATAGAGCGGGCAGTTGCCCTGATACCAGAGAAGACGGAGCGGATCCTGAAGCTGAGAGAGAGGCTTATTGCCGGGCTGGGTGCAATCCCGGCAAGCCGGTTGAATGGCCATCCGGAAGAGCGGCTACCAAATAACGTCAATTACATCTTCGAATATATCGAAGGGGAATCGATACTCCTTCTCCTGAATGCACAGGGGATCGCCGGATCGACGGGGAGCGCCTGCACATCCGCCTCCCTTGACCCTTCGCATGTCCTCCTTGCCTGTGGCATCCCCCATGAGGTCGCCCATGGGTCGCTCAGGCTGACACTCGGGGAGGAGACGACAGAAGAAGAGATCGACTATGTACTGGAGATTGTGCCGAAGGTGGTGCAGCGGCTCCGTGATATGTCGCCATTAACACCAAAAGAATTCAGGAGCAGGTGAAGAGAGATGTACTCAGAGAAGGTAATGGATCATTTCATGAACCCACGGAACCAGCGGGAGATCACGGATGCTGATGGGATCGGCGAGGTCGGCAACCAGAAGTGCGGGGATATCATGCGGATCTTTCTGAAGATCCATGAGAATACAGTCGAAGATGCAGCATTTCAGACCTTCGGGTGCGGAGCGGCGGTTGCCTCCTCCTCGATGGCGACCGAGATGATCATCGGAAAAACCCTTGAGGAAGCATGGGAGATCTCAAACAAGGCTGTTGCAGAAGCCCTCGAGGGGCTTCCTGCCCAGAAAATCCACTGCTCGGTGCTTGCCGAGGAGGCGATCCATGCGGCGATCAACAATTACCGGGAGAGGCAGGGGCTTCCCCCGTGGGGCGACGTGGCATGTGCAGGCTGCGGGGACTGCCATTCCTGCGAGTGAGTGGCAGTTCCAAATCCTTTTTACATTCCCCCGCCACTGTTGGTATGATTGGAGATGGATCATACTGATGTTGTACTGGTACTCTGTACTGCCCCCCCCGGCGAAGGAGAAGAGATTGCCCACATAATAATTGAAGAGCGACTTGCTGCCTGCGTGAATATCACCCCGGTGAGATCGGTCTTTCGATGGGAGGGCGAGGTGGTCTGTGATGATGAGCAGCTGCTGATCTGCAAGACAACAGCTGAGGGGAGCGGGGATCTCATCCAGCGGATCGAGGCGATCCACTCCTATGATCTGCCTGAGATCCTGTGTATCCCGGTTCCGGAGGGGAGCCAGTCATATCTTGACTGGGTTCGATCGGAGGTGGGGGGATGAACCTGATCCACCATACCGGGATCATGTACAAAAACGGATCAATCTCGGAGATCGATGATACGATCGTCTGCGAGGATACCTTTACCCTCCACATGAATGATCGGCCGCTCCTGACGATGGTCGCCTCAGACGATCACCTCCGTGAACTCGGGGCGGGATTTATCATCTGCTCTGGTATAGCTGACCGGATCGATTCCGTCACCGTCATTGATGACAGTATCTATGTCGAGGCCCCGGTGACGGGGGAGTACCTGGCAACACTTGAGTCCTCAGGCGGATATGCGAACCAGGCAGAGCCTCCGGAGGTTCACTCGGCTCTGAGGATCACCCCCGGGAAGGTACTTGAAGTGAGGGAGTCGATTGACTCCGATGCCTGGCTGAAGACCGGCGCACTGCATGCCTCGGTCCTCTTTTACAAGGGAGAGCTGGCGATCCGGTGCGAGGATATCGGGCGGCACAACTCTGTTGACAAGGTCATCGGCCATGCGATCCTGAATAATCTCCGCTTATCGGACTGTGTGATCGGCTGCACAGGGAGGCAGCCGTCGGGGATGGTGCAGAAGGCAGCATATGCGGGCATCCCGATCATCGTCTCGCGTGCCGCATCCACCGACCAGGGGATCAGAACGGCAGAGAAGACAAAGATAACACTGATCTGTTTCACACGGGAGGGGCGGTTCACCATCTATACGCATCCCGGGCGGATCATCGGGTTTGAAGACTATCAGCAGGTGAAAAAATGAACGACTATTCGATCTGTATCGGCGGGAAGGCAGGCGAGGGGATCAACAAGGCAGGGCTGTTGATCGGCCGTCTACTTGGCCTCCTCGGGTACCACGTGTACATGTACTACGACTATCCCTCCCTCATCAGGGGCGGGCATAACTTTGCGATTCTCCGTTGCGCAGACCATGAGATCGGGGCGATGTGTGGGAAGCCCGATATCGTCTGCGCTCTTGACCAGGAGACGGTAAACCGTCATGGGGATGGAGCACTCCTGATCTATGATGCTGATGTTGCAAAGGGTGAGGGGATCGGGATTCCTGCAACCACGATCATCAGGGAGGAAGGAGGGGCGCCTATTGCCCGGAACACTATCCTGATCGGGGCATTCTGCCGGGCTGCCGGTATACCCCAGGAGATCCTGCGGGGGGCAATCACAAACGAGTTTGGAAAACGGGCAGAAGAGAATCTCAGGCTTGCCCTCAGGGGATACCATGCAGGCGAAGAGCGTATGCAGATCCCCATTCAGAAGAACGAATCTCTTCCGCTCTTAACCGGGAACGATGCCATTGCACTCGGGCTGATCCGGGGCGGCCTCGATGCCTATGTCTCCTACCCGATGACCCCGTCGTCATCGATCCTGCATACGATGGCGGATCTGGCACAGGGAACCCCGCTTCTTGTGCTCCATCCCGAGAACGAGATCGCGGTGATCACGATGGCCCTCGGCCTCTCTTATGCGGGGAAACGGGTTGCGGTCGGGACATCCGGCGGCGGGTTCTGCCTGATGAACGAAGGCGTCTCGCTTGCCGGGATGGCCGAGCAGCCGGTGGTGATCGTGATGGCGATGCGGCCGGGCCCCTCCACCGGGATGCCGACCTACTCATCGCAGGGGGATCTCAACTTCGTCCTGCATGCAGGCCACGGTGAGTTCCCGAGGATCGTGATCGCACCGGGCACCACCGAAGAGGCATATGAATGGTCTGCCCGTGCGATGCACCTCGCCTGGCAGTTCCAGGTGCCGGTCTTCGTTCTCTCTGACAAAAACCTCGGGGAGCATCCGAAGTCAACGGAGATCGATCCTGCGTTTCCGGTGCCGGTTGCGTCGGTCCGCTCTCCCCGCGGAACATATGCCCGTTACTGCAATACGCCGGATGGGATCTCCCCGTTCTATCCGCCTCCGCTTACCGGCAACGTGGTGAAGGTGAACTCCTATACCCATGATGATTCCGGGATCACCACCGAAGATCCAGGTCAGGCAGCTGCACATGCAGTGAAGCTGATCCGGAAAGGGGCAACGATAGAGAATGAGATGGTAAACTATGGTTGTATCAGGGTTGATGGCGCAGAGGAGGCACCTGTAGCCCTGATCTGCTTTGGATCGACCGGAGAGGCCTGCCGGGAGATAGGGGATCGGCTTTCACTCAGGGTGATCCGACCGATCGTCCTCGAACCCTTCCCGCTTGCACAGTTTGCCGATGCCCTGGCGGGTGTCGAGCAGATGATCGTGGTTGAAGAGAATGCCACCGGCCAGCTTGACTCCCTGCTCAGGGGATATGGGATCGTCGCTGATCGGCGGATCGCAAATGTCAGTGGCAGGCCATTTCACCTTGATGAACTGGAACTGAAAGTCAAAGGGGTGATGCAATGAAGGGAGCAGAGTATATCAGCGATGCACAGAACACCTGGTGCCCCGGATGCGGGAATTTTGTGATCCAGCATACGATAAAGGACGTCCTTGCCGAATGTGGGCTTTTGCCTGAGAAGGTGGTTATGGTCTCCGGCATCGGCTGCCATGCAAAGATTGCAGACTATATGCAGACGAACAGTTTCTATTCAATCCATGGCCGGGGCATCCCGGTGGCAACGGGGATCCATCTTGGAAACCCGGAGCTGACGGTGATCTGCTCTGCCGGGGATGGCGATGCCTATGCAGAGGGGCTCGATCACCTGATCTTTGCAGCAAAGCGGAACGTGGATATCACGGTGATCATTCATGATAACCGGGTCTATGGCCTGACAACCGGCCAGTACACCCCGACATCGCCACTCGGTTTTGCCGGTAAATCGACACCTGAAGGGACATATGAGGATCCCTTCAACCCGCTTGACCTGATGCTTGCATCCGGTGCGACCTTCATCGCCCGCTCCTATTCGCGGGACAAGAAGGGGATGGCCGGAGTGCTGAAGCGTGCCATCCAACATAAGGGGTTCTCGTTTGTGGAGGTGCTTCAGGTCTGTGCCAGTTTCTATGATGCCCATGCCTGCTATGACGAGCACGTCTATACGCCGGAGGGGCATGACCCATCGAACCGTGATTCAGCAGAGCGGCTGATCCGTGAGTGGAACTATGCCGGTGAAGGGGCAATCCCGCTCGGGGTGCTCTACGAGAGGGATGCCCCCACGTTCGGGGAGCGGGTCCTTGCCGGAAAGGAGGGGGAGATCGACAGGACTCGGATCATTGAGAGGGCGATTGGGAAGAGGTGATGGGGGGATTATATTTCAACTATTTTTTTATCTGTTTCCATTGTCATCGGAAATGAACAAGTCACCGAACATCCTCCGGGGGGGCACTGCCAACCCCCCTCCGGATGCCGGTGAGGGGGGCCTGGCGGCCACCAGGCGGGGCTATTCGCCCCGCACATGAGGATATCTGGCGCTTCGCGCCCACTGCTTGTTATTGGTCTCTCTCCTTTGAACCAGTTGTTTTCACGTATTGTCGCCTGTGTGGATGGGGATTGAAGCATATGCGGTGCGGGTATCGGGGGGCGGGGTGGCCCCGGATCAGGATGACAGAGGTGATATACCCTTGCTCATCAGAGCAACCTGAAAGGCGATTCGAAAGAATCGGGGTATATCTCCTCTGGCAGCCATTGGATAATTTCCCCCCCTCCCCGCACTGCATCTGCGGCTGCCCGGCATACATTCCCTGCGAAGCATATGCGGACGGGGTGAGGGGCGGTGGGGGGTTTGGGTTGGTTTGGGTGGACTTGTCACCAAAACATCCTCCGGGGGGGCACCGCCATCCCCCTCCGGATGCAGGTGAGGGCGGCCTGGCGGCCACCAGGCGGGGGAGGATAACACTGGCGCTTCGCGCCCACTGCTTGTTATTGGTCTTCCTCCCATTCCATCCGTTAGGTGTACATGAATTTGGAGATTGGAGGGAGGGCTATTGGTTTAGTAATTATTGTATCCTTATTGCATCCACCATCAAAAGTATAAATAGGAACCAAAACCATCGATAGTAAGGTCAAAGAGAGATGCGTGAGATTAAACGCCAATATATAATGTCAGAAGACAATGAGCCGGTCAGTGTCATAGTGGATATCGGGACATTTGAGAAGATCGAGGAGGTCATAGAGGATCATGGACTTGCTCATTTCATTATCAATTCCGATGATGATGAACCGCTCCCCCGAAATGAGGCGATCAGGTACTATCAAAGATTAAACGGGATCGAAGACACCCGATAATTGCCTCTTGATCCTTCTTGATAGCATCATTTAGCGTCTTGCCTTCACATTCGGTTATTGGGGCTCATGGTTTTTGGTGCTCCTGGTTATTGGTGCACCCTTGATAATACATTCAGGAAGTCTGGTGCAGATACCAGAATACCGGCCATCATCGTATTCAATTCAAATTCAGGAGTTCAATAGTTCCTCATCCCCCTCCTGCCCTCCATCTCATCTAATCCGCCAGAAACGGGCAAAATCATAATATCCACATATATAGAAGGACAAATAATAACTACTATTACGAGGCATCCATGGGTTTCATCGACATATTACGTCCCAATATTGAGAAACTGAGAGAGCGGAGGGATATCCCCGGACTGATCAGGGCACTTGAATCACCTGAAGAGGAGATACGGGATGGTGCAATGGAAGCTCTCCTTGATTGTATGCCCGATGCCCTTTCTCCGCTCGTCTCTGCCGCAGTCGGGGGGAACGGGAAGCGGCGTGCCGCTGCACATGCCGTCCTTGGGTCCATCGGGGAGCCTGCGGTTCTGCCCCTGATCGAATGTCTGGAGGGTGACGATCCGGAGGTCTCCGGGTTCGCAGCCGACGCCCTCGTCTCGGTCGGGGAGCCGGCCGTTTCATCCCTGGTCGCTCTGTTTGGGACAATCGATGAAGAGAAGAGTGAGCGTGTTGTGGAGACACTTGCTGCGATCGGAGCTCCTGCCATACCCGGCCTCAGGGAGGGGCTCTTCTCGCAGCCGTACCGGTCCCGCCGTTTTGTTGCCGTTACGCTTGACCGGATGAATGCCAGGGCAGCCGATGACACTGAGGATGCCGCCCGCAGGATTGCCCTTGGGCAGTGGAAGGAACTTGGTTCCCTCGGTGATACTGCGGTTCTGCTCCTGATCGATCTTCTTGGTGAAGAGTACTATGTACCACGGGTGAATGCGGTCAGGACCCTCGGCCAGCTCGGCGATGAGAGGGCACTCCCGCACCTCAAAGAGGCGGCATCTGGTGAAAATCCCAATGTCAGGGCTGCAGCCGCCGAGGCCCTTGGCCATTTCAGGGGTGAAGAACATCTCCCGGTACTCCTCTCTGCCTGCGTGGATGAGGATCATTTCGTCAGGCAGTCGGCGGCTGCATCTCTTGACCGGATCGGTTGGCATCCATCAGATGATGACGAGCGGGTGATGTACTTCATCGCCACCCGCCAGTGGAAGAAGGCAGCCGGGATCGGTGAGGCTGCAGTCCTCCCCCTGATCAGGATGCTCAGGGATAGCGACAACGGGATTGTGAAAGGATTAACTGATGCACTCCGGAGCCTTGAGCGGTATTCGGTTGGCCCGCTTGAAGAGGCATTGAATGATCCCGATATCAGGGTGCGGAATGCAGCAGGCGAGATCCTGGTCTCACTTGGGCATACCGATCTGGTGTACCGCCCCCTGATCCCAAAGGTTGATGAGGGAGTGCCGGGAGAGAAGAAGGGGCTGTAATTATTTTGGCCCTTCGCTGATCTGGTGCAGGTTTTCAATAGGGAACGAGTCATCATCGGGCTATCTGGTGTTTGAATGAATGCAATTGGGTTCTCTTCACTGAGACGTTTCTCCCCACCACCCCTCTCCCCGTCCTCACATGCTTCGCAGGGAGGTTGTACTGGCGGCCGCAGATGCTGCGCGGGAGGTGCGGAGATGCTTCGGGGCTAACAGAAGCAGATACACCCCGATTCTACGAATCGTCCTGACGGATTGCTCTTTCGAGCAAGGATGTATCACCTCTGTCATCCTTATCCCTTCGCTACCCCGCCCCCCGATACCCGCGCCGCACATGCTTCAAACTACCCATATATAATAGCAGGGAGGCAATCTTTTTGAGGATGATCCGAATGGATGTTCCCAATGGAACTGGATCCGGCCGGACGGTGAGGCGGTACCGGTGAATGAAATAACACTCCTTGCAATTGCAATCGCTGTTGCGATGGATGCATCTGCGGTCTCGATTGCCGCCGGTGCCACCCTGAAGAGGAATATTCTCTATTACGGTATCCGGGCAGCCCTCTTCTTCGGCTTCTTCCAGGGAGGGATGGCACTCGCCGGCTACCTTGTCGGGGAGGCGGGCAGCGTCCTGATCGCCTCGTTCGATCACTGGGTCGCCTTCATCCTGCTTCTTCTGATCGGCGGGAAGATGTGCTATGAATCGTTTCAGGGAGAGGGGCATGAGAGAGATGCCGGGATTACAAGCCTCTTCACCCTGACCATCCTTGCCATCGCCACATCCATTGATGCACTTGCAGTCGGCGCCACTTTTTCTCTGCTGAATGTGGAGATTATACCTGCTGTCATTCTGATCGGCGTTGTCACCTTTGCCGGGTCGATCGCCGGGATCTGGGCCGGCCGGAAATTCGGAGGCTACCTTGGGGACCGGATCGAGCTCATCGGCGGCGTGATCCTGATCATCATCGGGATCAGGATCCTCGTAGACGGGCTCTTCCTGTAAGCGGGGGCGGAGCACGCCTTGTTATTGAGAAGGGGGTGCATTGCCCGCTCTATTCCCCTGCCAGTCTCTGTGGATCCACCAAGATCCCGAATATAGACGGAGATGCCCAGGATCGCGTGCAGAAGGGCGATGAGAATAGAGATGCCCGCCATCCGGAAATGCCAGGTGAACGGCACTTTCTGAAGCCTCCCTCTCCGTTTTATAATCGCGATCGATGCGGTGATACAGAGAGAGATGAAGAGGATGATCCCAAGGACGACGACCAGGGGGAGGCCGAGGACCTGTGTATATGCGACTGCTGCGATCGTCATTTTTATCTACCTCCTGAGGATAATTGAGATCTTCATAGCCAGATGCAGGTCACCGGATATGAAAAACTTTTCTTCATGGAGGGCGAGTCATCTCATATGGAATCTCCTGTGAAAACCCTGCAGGATGCCGCCCTCCTCATCGGGGCAGTCCTCCTGCCGATGTTGACCGGTGCCATTGGAAGCTTCGCAACGGCAACGAATGTCTCCGGATGGTACCAGACAATTCAGAGGCCCTGGTTCACCCCCCCGGGCTGGCTCTTTGGACCGGCATGGACGACGCTGTATATCTTAATGGGCATCTCTCTCTTCCTGATCATAAAGGAAGGATGGGAACGGCGCGAGGTGAAGGTGGCATGCGGTATATTCTTCGTGCAGCTCTTCTTCAATGGAATCTGGTCATTCCTCTTCTTCGGGATACCATCACCCTTCCTCGGGCTGATCTGCATCATTATCCTCTGGTGCCTGATCCTCTGGATGATCGTCTGCTTCTACCGGATATCCAGAGTGGCTGCATACCTGAATATCCCCTATATCTGCTGGGTTAGCTTTGCAACTCTGCTGAATGCATCCATCTACCTGCTGAATCCCTAGATTCACCGGGGAGCCTCTTTTTTTTACTTTTTATTGTGGTTCTTCTCCATAGCTCTAAAGGCCATTAATATCCAAATGAACTTATAATAAAGGATTGGCCTCCAATGGCAATTGTATAACCAATACAAATAAAGAATGGACATTATGCATTTCTGCATTCATATCAATGGCAAGCTATGTAGATTTGAAGAGTATTGGTGTCAACCAGTCGGATGACAGGCTTAGCATTACGGTAGAGAGGGGCTTTGGTGATGAAAATCATTAATTCCCCACCGCCCCGTCCCCGTCCGCACGTGCTTCGCAGGGAGGTTATACCGGGCGGCCGCAGATGCTGCGCGGGAGGTGCGGAGATGCTTCGGGGCTAACAGAAGCAGATAAAACTCGATTCTTACGAATCGCCTTTCAGGTTGCTCTGATGAGCAAGGATTTATCACCTCTGTCATCCGGCTCCCTTCGCCACCCCGCCCCCCGATACCCGCGCCGCACATGCTTCAATCGCCCCATGATCTGATGGTTGCACCGGGATCATTCCCCCGTTCCCATGAATCAGGAAAACCCAAACGATCAGAATGTTAGAGAAGAATCTTTTTTATCTGGGGAGTGTTTCCGGGAATCTTTCTGTGGATTCTTTCCGGATATTTCTGAAGGAAAGCTATATCGAAGATTGAATCAGATCATCATTGCGAGGGGGAAGAGGGAGATATGCGGATTAAACAGGTTTCATGCAGAAATTTCAAGAGCTTCTCGGATCTCAACGTCGATCTTGATGAGTACAACATCCTGATCGGGACGAATGCGGCAGGCAAGACGAACTTCATCAGGATATTCCGGTTCTTCCGCGACATCGCACGCCACGGGCTTGGAAATGCCATCTCCCTCCAGGGAGGAGCTGAGTATATCAGGAATGTCAGGATCCCGGCTGATGTCCCGACTGAGATCGGGATAATATTCGAGAATGAACTCGGGGTCTTCAATGGTGTCCGGGACACAGCAGGCGGCACCCACACCCTCTCCTTCCACCAGATCGAGTACCGCTTCTCATTGCAGATACAGGAGGGAGGATACAGAATCCTTGAAGATCACCTCAGGATCAGCTGTTCCTGCAAGCCTGATCTCGGTGAGGGCGAGAGCGGGGAGGGAGAGCTTGTGATCACCCATACCGAAGAGGGGGTCTTCTATGATCTCTCGACGCCTGAGGGAATAGCAATTGAGATCTCAGAGATCATCCCGCCGTACCTCCAGAAGAATGTTCCACGGAGCGGAACCCTGCTCATCGAGAACCCGCTGCTTGTGCCGATGCCCGGTTTCCAGCGGTTCTTTGCCGAGATTGCCATCTATGATTTTGATCCCCGAACCCCCAGAAAGGCGATCCCCCTCTCGGGCAGGAGTGATCTCGAGGAGGATGGATCGAATCTTGCGATCGTTCTCCGGGGCATCCTCTCCGATCCCGAGAAGAAGCGGCGATTGTCGAACCTGATGGGGGAGCTCTTGCCGTTTGTGCAGGATATCGATGTCCGGAAGTTCATGGATTCATCCATCTACTTCACGGTGACGGAGCGGTACGGGGACGATCACCCCCTGCCATCCTCGGTGATCTCTGATGGAACCATGAACGTGATCAACCTGATCTGTGCCCTCTACTTCGATGAGAAGCCATTCATCGTCATCGAGGAGCCCGAGAAGAATGTGCATCCCTATCTGATCGCCCGTGTCGTCTCGATGTTTGCCGATGCCTCCCGGAACAAGCAGATCCTGATCACAACCCACAATCCGGGCGTCGTCAGGCATGCGGATATCGAGGATATCCTCCTTATTTCAAGGGATTCGCTCGGGTATTCGATCATCACAAAGCCCGCCCACCGCGAGGAGGTCAGGACGTTCCTGAAGAACGAGGTCGGGATTGAAGAGCTGTATATCCAGAACCTGCTCGGGCTCTGATGATGATGCTATTCTCACATGACGATGTTATCGTGCATGATGCTGCACCAACCATGGCTTCCATCTCTACCATAGCTTCCACCCCTTTCGTCATCTCCATCTGCTATTGTATGGTTGACCTATGAACCGGCTCTTTGTCTTCTGTGAAGGCCCTGATGATATCAGGTTCTTCGAGGGGGTCCTGAAAAGGGAACTCCAGGAAGGATATGCGAGAGTTGAACTGATCGCCTATGCCGGGATGAAGCATATCCGGGTGGACGGCTTCATCCGGGGGATCGGTGCGATGGGCGACGACTACCTGATGATCGCCGATATCGACCGCGACAGGAATGTGAAGGCAAAGAAGAAACGCCTGAAACGCTGGTACCGGGATCTCGATACCGACAAGGTGATCGTTGTCATAAAAGAGATCGAAGGCTGGTATCTCGCCGGCTTAAATGACCATGCATCCCGCTCGCTCGGGCTCCGGCCCCTGCCCGGCACCGACCGGATCACCAAGGAGCGGTTCAACCGGATGATCCCGGATCAGTACGTATCGCGGATCGATCTGATGATTGAGATCATCAAGCGGTACTCGATCCAGGTGGCCCGTGAGAAGAACCGGTCGTTTCGGTTCTTTTACTGGAAGTGTCTGGAGTAGGGAGGGATGGCGGAGGGGAGGAGATTGAGAAGAACAGGCTGTTGATCCGGAGAAGAGTGGGGCGCAGGAGGAGAGCACAACGATTCCGAAACCGGATTTTTACACCATCAAAGGCTACAATCAATCAGAGATTCCGATTGTATAATCAAAAATCACGATATGATCGTTTCCGTGACTCGACTTCGAGAACATGAATAATTAAAATATCATCATGAATGGATATGAGAGCCCTAATATCGCGCCGTATCCTGAGAGAATAAACCGGATGCTGTGGGTTCGATGCCTTTAGCTTCTTAATCGAGAGATAGGGGGCTTCTTTGATCTCATGAATCTTGCGAACAACCATCCGGGCAGTTTCTTTTGGTAATTTTTCAAGATCCCGATCTGCACGAGGGGTATACCTGATAGTATAGGTGACCACAGGATCACTGAACCCCATATTTCTTCATGATCTCGGATTCGGAGATGAACATCCCTGCCTTGATCTCTTCAAGAGCTTCTTCAAGGCCAATGATTGCCTCCTCTCCCAATGGCTCCTCATCAATGGCAAGGTTGAGCAGGCGCTCGATAACATCATTATATGACTCTTTTGGGTGCTTTTTAAGGGATTTTAGCTGATCCCTCAGGTCATTTCTGATGTATATGGAGGTTGCTCTCTGCATAGTAATACTACTATGCCCCTATAGGTAATAGAGATGACGATTCCGTATCTCCAAATCCTCTCCCTTCGTTGATTCAAAATGAAAACCAGCACCCAGGGCTCCAACCCTCTGAGCCCCTTCATCCCGAGCCCGAGCCTCCCGCACCCACCATCTCCTACACCTCCTTCTACGAGCTGCTCAGGTCGCTTGCCACCTATGCCCTCATCAGGATCACGATCCGGCAGGCGAAGGGGCGGACGAGCGAGGTCACCCTCCGGTACCGGGCAGCTGATGTGAGGAAGATGCTTGAGAGGGGGTGAGGGGGGATAAGGATCGGGGAAGGACATACGATGAAAGGATGAGGTTGCTCCAAAAGCACCCATCTTTTTTGATTGCTGATTTGATTGATAATAGGAGTTATTTCTTGTAAATAGACACGAAACATCGAGATACAAAACATCTATTTAGTACAAATACTAAGAAGTGATTATTATGACTGCCGAGGCTAAAAAAAGAATTTATAACCCAGTTACCGGCAAATATTACGAAGTTCGTCAGAGGTCAAGTAAATATGGACAGAAAGGTCAGATCACCGGACTTTGGAGTTCATCTAAAAAGAACAAATAGGTGGAGGTTGTATCCATCCCAAAAAAAAGCTCAATAAATGTCTGGTTTATTGATACAAACGTAATTGCACATTGGATTCTTGGCAGCGGCGGAATTCTAAACGATATTTGTTCTTCTCTTGAATTGTCTAATGAATTCGTAGAGGTTTATATAAAAAGATATAAATCTGCAATAGATTTTATTGATGAGATACTTATACATAGAAATTCTGGATGCCAGGATGAATTTTATATCTCATCTCTCACATCAAATGAACTATTTTCTGCAATTCGTGACGAAGTGCGAAGTATTATATTTTTTAAAAATGGCATTCCAATTTCAAGGTGGCGTGACTCCAGAAATAATCCGGATATTCCAGAAAGTACCTATCAGGAAGTGTATAATAAAACACTGAAATCTTTTGATTATCTGTTTGATAACCATGGGATGACCCCCAATATTGGAGTATTGTCTCCTCGATTCTTTTCCTTGTAAAAGAGACCAAAACCCAGGATGCAACAATATTAACCACATCTATCCTGAATAGTGCAGATTATTTCATTACGCTTGATACACCCCTCATCAGGTCAGCCAAAAAGATGCTGGCAGACAATTATTCGCTGAAGCTATTGAACCCAACAGAAGCTCTTCAGGAAATCAGAAAACGATGAAGTAGCGTCTATTCATATAACTGTCAATGGCGATCTAAAAGTGCTCACTTGGGGGGTCTAAAAATGCTCACCGATGAGCAGCCCGAGAACCTGCCCCACCGATCACCGGCGATAAGCAGCTGAATACACTCGCTCGTGAACACGCCCATGAATCGGGTCAGGTTGCGGAAGGCGAAGAGGCAGGCGAGCGATGTGAGGATGATACCTGAGAGGAAGTGAGGGATCAGTAGAATAGAGAGAGGAGAATTATGATGGGGCAAGGGAGGGAGAACGGACAGAGGTTAGGGGGAGCGGTGTTGAGAAATGATAGGGGAGGAGAGTCCGGTTCCCCCGACCCCTCAATTATTCAATTATCCATTATCCCAACTTTTCATCACTTTCGCATCCTACCCGCCAGTTATATAAGCGCTAAAATGTGAATCTTTCCTTATATTATGATAACGAAAAAGAAGCGGGCTCTCTTATACCTGCTTGGTAAAAAACAAAGCCTTACAAAATTACAATTGGTCAAATTACTATTCCTGGCATCACAGGATAATCCCCTTTATGATTTTGTTCCATACAGGTATGGCCCGTTTTCATTCCAGATGTATACTGATATAAGCCATCTGGAGAGGGACGGGTACCTGCTTGAAACAAATACCATGGTTACGTCACTTAATCATGAGTTTCCCCTACCGGATCGTTCGATCCAGAGGTCAATCGATCAGGTAGTACGCCAGTTTGGTGATAAAACCGAGCGGGAACTCATTGACCATATTTATTCACACTATCCAGAAACCACCATTTTTTCTGAGATTGAGAAGCGGCAAACATATGAGAGGGATGAGACCGGCGTTGTCACAATCGGGTACGAGGGCAAAAGTATTGATCGTTTCCTCTCGATCCTCATCGATTCCAAAGTTGGAAAAGTAATTGACGTGCGAAGAAATGCGTTCAGTATGAAATATGGTTTCTCAAAGAACCAGATCTCCAATTATCTGGAACATATGGGAATCACCTATCTCCATATGCCTGAACTTGGCATCCAGAGCACCCGGCGGCAGAACCTCACAGATGAAGGATATGCACAACTCTTCCATGAATATCACCAGGAGTTAGGTGAAAAAGCGGCCTATCTCAATACCATCAAAACCATTGCAGAAGATGAAAAAGTGGCACTGCTCTGCTTTGAGGCAAAAGCATCCGACTGTCATCGGGGAGTTATCGCAGAACGATTCCGGGAGGAGGGAATGGAGGTTGTTGACCTGTGACCTGGAAACTGTCACAGCCAGTTGTCAATGGCGGTGCAGAAATGCTCATTTGGGGCGGTTCAGAAGTGCTCACTGATGAGCAGCACTATCACCCTCCCAATGAAAAAAAACGATGACTATGTCAATGGCAGTGTAAAAATGCCTGCCTCTGGCCATCAGGGAGAGGATTTTCCACCAAAGATATTCATCTCCCAGAGTTCGCTCAGTGAATACTCTGAGAGCCATGACTCAAGCTCATCTGTATCAAGGCGTCTCGCTGTTGTCTCTCCATTTAACCGATCTACGACAATGACATCCTCAGGTTCAAAACGATCCAGGATCACCGCCGATTGTGTTGCTACAATAACCTGTGTCCGGTGTGATGCGCTCCCGATCAATGCTGCCAGCACCTGGATGGCAGATGGGTGGAGGCCCAGCTCCGGCTCATCAATGAGGATCAGATCGGGCGGGTTTGGCTGGAGGAGGACGGTCGCCAGGCAGATGAACCTAAGGATGCTATCTGAGAGCTGATGTGCCAGAAAAGGGTAATCCGAGTCCCTCTCTCTCCATTCAAGCCGTATCAACGTGGTGTTCTCTACCATCGGCCTGAGGTTAAAGTCATCGAAGCGAGGGAAGATCAGCCGCACCATATCCCGGATACGATTGTACTGCTCCTCATGGACCTTTTTTAGATAGTAGAGGAAGGGAGCCAGATTTGAGCCATTTGACCTGAGGTACATGTTGTCGTTTATCTGCTCGATAGCCTTTATCGGGGAGTCGGCGCCCGTATCATTGAAATGATAAGCCCGCCAGCTCTTCATGCTTGAAAGCAGTTGACGCGACACCTGCCAATCAGGTTCGGGGTGCGGCTCCTTTGCAAAGGTTATGAGTTTCGTCTCCCGGTGTCCTGATTCGAGAAAGTCAGGAGATGGCTTTCTATCATCCTGTTGACCATCTTGTCTTCCCGCCGGTTGTCCGTACGGTCGTTCATCCGAACCATGATCCAGGAACCCGGCACGCTCTTCCCGAAAGATGATGCCGTCATCCTCTGCCATCTCCCATGAACAGGCATATCCAATCTCCCCGAATGCAAGTTCAATATCAATATGCCGGGTTTTCGTTGGGCCATAATACAGGATTGATCGGAGGCCACCAGCCTTTCCAACAGCATACCGGAGCCTCCCCTCAGCCATCTGGTTCAGGAGCGAAAAAAGCGAGATGATATTTGATTTTCCAGCTCCATTTGCCCCTATCAGGATATTTTGGTTTTTGAGCGGAACATCAAGATCTCTGATTGACTTGTACCCTGAAATCCGTATTCTATCCAGTTTTGGCATCTCTCATCTCCTTTTGCCCTCTCCTTTCCATAACTACTTCACCACAGCTTCACCACAGCTTAACCACTACTTGATCACTACTTCACCACTACTTCGCCACTACTTAACCAATAATTAACCACAGCTTCACTCATTTTTCTTTTCTTCCTGTAAGATATATCAATGGCAGTGCAGAAATGCTCACTTGGGGCGGTTAAAAGTGCTCAGCGGTGAGCATACCGATGACTACCCCAATGACCCCCCAAATGATAACCGCCAATATCCAGCTGAAGACATTTGCCAGTGACCAATATGCATTAGTCAGAATTGCGTTCCGGCAGGCGATGGGGCGGACAAGCGATGTTAGGATGATATGTGAGGGAAGTGAGGATCTGATAAGTGATGGGAGATTGCTGGTGCGATTTGAATAGGGCCATCATAAAACCGAAACCTTATCCAGATCTACCCCAATAACTCCCCATTCGTTTTACGTCACGATGAGGTTTGGAACATGACTACCGCGCTTAAAGATGAATGCATCAACGCCCTGATAGATGCTCTTACATCTCCTTTTTTGGATATCCGGAAAGCCGCAATAAAGTGTCTTGTTCGCCTGGGTGATGAGAGGGCGATTAGCCCAATAATACAGTCAATCAGAGACATACCATCAGAAGATGAAGAGACCATTTTTGAATATATTAGCGACATTTTTATTGGCCTCTGTTTTTTTTACGACCATTCGATCATTCAACAGCTCGCCTCTATTCTTGACGAGACGTTTGAGGATCTCTATCCTCTTATCGAATACCTAACTACAGAGAGTGAAAAAGAAGTGGTTCAATATCTTGCTGAGCATTATGAATGCCATAATCTGGAACTACAAGAGATTATAATGGGGGCATACTCGATACAAATCAAGACGTTTATCGTTTACATTTTAAGAGAGATGAACACAATCGATTCTAATTATATTCTCCTAAACATCCTTAAAGATCCAGATAGTGATGAATACCTTTTAGAAGAAGCCATAACAGCATTAGGCATGAACCAATGGGCTCCGGCATTTGAGCCTCTCTGCGAAATAGTACTTGATAAAAATAGATCAGAAGAAGAGATCCGGGCTTCATCAGCATTGGCTCTTGGAAGAATCGGTGATCCAAAGGCGATCCCCTTTCTTGTGAAAGCAGTAGCTGATCCAAATATTGACAAAAATTCCTGGCTTATCGTTAGCGTCAGTTCTGCGTTGGAATGGCTTGCAGATGATGTTGAGGATTTGTTGGAGGATGATTATGAAGAGGAAATGGATGAGTAATTGTCATAAGCTCGATGTAATTCACAATCCGCACCCCTTGAAGTGAAAGAGCCGATTTAGGACTTTTTACGAGACAAATGAGCCAAGGGGATCAAAATTAAATAAGCGGAAACACC
>LDZU01006131.1_pt1 | contig 35383 bp, 34 predicted proteins | sample 615531 | NCBI WGS metagenome assembly LDZU01 (sample SAMN03408293, study PRJNA278302) | terrestrial metagenome | isolation source: oil reservoir sample SB2 | place: USA: Alaska, North Slope, Schrader Bluff formation | collected 2011-09 | reverse complement strand
CTTTTTGTTTTGTCAAAGAGCAAAAAAGAGAGGATGATTTTCACAGTTTGCCTTATTAGCAAAGGATTTGGAACTGTTTTTCACACGGTCTGACGTTTCGTTTGACATATTTTTAAAAGCACCTTATTTCGTACTATTGTGGGGCTTGTTCAACCCAATATAGGTGATATTACTTTACCACAAAATCAGCAAATTGGCTACTTTCCAAATTCTAATCGAACTTAAAAGTGACATCGATCCTATTTCCTATTTAAAGGAAAAATCGGACATTGTTAAATTAGAACATTCTCTGAATTGTACGAAGAATATATGACTTCTATCTCTACTGCCTGGAGAAAATATCAAAGAGCTCTTAATAAATATGAAAAATATAAAATCACTAAAACCAAGACAAAAAGTTTAGATAATTTAAAAAGCGGGAAGAAACAGTGCAACGGAATCGTCTCTACCGACAAGATAAAGATATACTGGATAAATTAAAATCAATCGAGGAAAAAATAAAAACCCTGAAAGAAAATAAAATCAAAACAGAAACCCAGTTTTATGCGACCCGGTGATACTGAAAGATTCTAAAAAATACAAACCTTGATGATTAATTTAAAGAAATACAACAAGGAACTTGCTACCCTAACCAAAACCCATAAAGATATTATCTTAAAAATCAATGAAACCTAATAATATTTTTTAATTACCATTCCTTTAACAAATTTCCTGTAAGGGTTTGATTCATCAAACCCTTTTATCCCCGCAGGACAGGCGTCTCGCCTAACTATCACCTCTCCCCTATTCATTTCACTTCAATAAAAATACTACTCGACATCGGTCTGTCTTTTGCAAGGAAAATCCCGGTGATTTTATAATAGCCAGAGCTAAGCTTGTCACTGTATTCCGCTGTATAAGTAATTTCTGTATTGGTTGGTCCTAAAGTTTCTTCTCCTACCACCATAGCAAACATCATATCCTTAGACCAGCGCCAAACCTCATTCTCCTCCTCGTCTTCGATTATAAAATCATAACTTTGAGAAGTATTAATAAGAGTTAAAATATTCACTTTTGTGGCGTATGCACCACTTGGTGCTTTCATTAAAGTGAACTTTACTGTCCCATCAGAAGCTGCGTCACTGGTAAAATTCCAAGAACTAACTGAATCAAGAAAAAGGATTATTTCAACTCTGACATCGGCAAGTGGACTACCATTACTATCTACTACTTTAACTGTGGTATATAAGAAATTATTCGGGCCGGCTTTCTTCGTAGAAAAAAATAGGTGTCTGTCCCTATTTTTCAAATGAGCACGATTCATCATGCCCCTACATTATCGATTTCTTTTCCTTCGATTTTTAATTTTTTTCTGCAGACCCAAAGGAAGCCCTGGTCTGCTGTGATAACTGCCACGTCTACCGGTCCGCCAACACCGGGCATATCTCCCGGATTAGCTATAATGCCATCAGAAAAACGTTGAATTGCTGAAGTAGTTTGAATCATTAAAGTGCAAAAGTCTATAGCATCTTGTAAGGTCATCGTTCCCCACTGGATAACATATTGTAATCCTCCCAATTGTTTTCTTATTTCTTCTTGCCCCAGCCTCTGCAATGCTTCATTAACAAACTTTAGATTGCTGATTCTCCCATCGAATCCCAAAACAATCCGGGAAACTACATCAGTTTGACCGATCCAGCTTGCTCCATATTCTTTATTTTTTTCTCTACTATCCCGCTTCTTTTGAACATCACCTGGAATAATACAAGTATAGACTTCATGAGAACCATCCTTATTAAAACCAGCCACCAGAAGAGTTATTCTATCTATTTCCCCGATTCCATTCTTTAAATTTCCCTGCAAATCTTTATATTTGAATTTAATCATATAATTTTCTTGTTTAACTTCTACCACTTCAAAACCTTGCCGCCTAAGGTCACTATTAATCTTTTCTACTGCATCGTCCAATCTCTTCTGCCATTCATATTTTATATCAAAAAGCTCATGCAATCTCTCGGTAGCATCTCTTACATTCCATCTTTCTACCTCGTTCTCTCTTTTAAACTGCTCAATGAATTTACTGACACTTTTCATCTCTCCATCTTCTGGTAAAAAGGCCAGGCCGGTTATAATCACTCCAATCCTTTTATTCAGCTGGAAAAGTTTAGAAGCATTATCGCTTCCGATACGAGCCATCCCTTTTCGGTTACGATAAGATTGCCTGCTGTCAGCAGCTAAAACGATTCCTTCCGGGGTAGTTGTGTTTATTCCTAAGGACATATTATCATCTCCATTTTAAAATATATTTTACTGTTCTTCCTTTTCTTCTTTTTCTTCCTCAATAATTTTAATAAGCTTTAATAATATTTCTATTCTCGATTGGGAATTGATATCCTTCATTACAGCTAATGCCTCCTGGTAATACTTTAATGCCTCTCCAGATTTACCTAAAACAATGTAAGCCAGTCCTATATTACCCAGATTAGTTGCTATACCTTCTTTATATCCTATCTTTTTATTTATTTTTAATGATTCCTGATAATAATTTAAAGCCTGATTAATGTCTCCTAATTTACTGTAGGCCAAACCAATATTATTAAGCACAGTGGCTATTCCTTCATCATATTTCAGCTCCTTAAACATTTCTAATGCTTCCTGATAAATTTTTAAAGCCCCTTCGGATTTTTCTGTATTATCGTTCACTACACCAATATTAGTAAGAGTAATAGCTATGCCTTGTTTATCTTCAATCTTTTTAACAATTTCTAATGCCTCCTCCTGGAGCTTTAAGGCTTCTTCAGTTTTACCTAACTCATTATATATAGTACCAATATGTTTAAGATTGCGAGCTATGCCCTGTTCATATCCGAGCTTTTTATTAATCTCTAAAGCTCGCTGATAATATTCTAATGCTTCATCGGGTTTGCCTAAGTTATAATAGATATTTCCTATATTGCCCAGGGCAATTGATTTAGCCGGCACTCGGGCGATTTTATTTTCTGCTTTTTTAAAAATTTTTAATGATTCCCTAAAATAGCTTTCTGCTTGATTTGGTTTCGATAAAAAGAAATAACAGTTACCAATAAGGATGTCAAGGGTAATCCTGTCCTCCTCTGAAATATTAGAATTATCCAAACATTTTTTATATACCTCTAGAGCTTTATCAAATTTATATTCTTTCTCATAGACTTGGCCTTCAAAAAAATAATCTGTTAATAAAGAATTTTTTTTAAGACTATCAGCCAAAGTTTCAGGTAAATTTCTATCAAACAATTCCTGTCTTTCGTACAAACGATTATAAAGTTGTTCTCTTTTAGATTTTTCTTCTTTAGTCTTTTTGTCTTTTATGATTAAATAGAGATCAATGATGATTATTAAGGCACAGATAATCCATAACCCTATTTTTATTTCCATATTTATATTTTTCAGGGTAAATATATAGACAGCAAGAATTAATGTCCCGGCTATAGAAACAATATTTATTAATGAATCCATATTTTTATCCTTTAGAGAAATTTTAATCAGGGTAAATTTTTGTTGTTATATTTTATATTCGATAAAAGTTTAGGAAATCCTTTTTTTATGGAAAATATTTTTAAAATAAAGATTAAGAAATTAACCACCCCCACCTTAATCTTCCCCCTCGAAGGGGGAGAAGATGTTGGGAGAGGGAGAGGATGGATTCCCCCCTGCCGCGGGAATGACAGAGGGGAAAAGACGGGTTCGATGAATCGAACCACTATAGAGAAGGAACAGTGGGAGGAGAGAGAAATATATATAGATATACTATTAATATTATGGTAAGATTATGATTAAATATATGCAATAAAATAAAGTAAAAAGAAGAAAGGATAAAGATAAATTTGAAAAAACAAAATAAGGGCTACTTAATGGTAGCTACAGCCGCTACTCTGTGGGGAACAGTGGGAATACAGGTACAAACTCTTTTTAATTACAATTTATCTCTTCAAACTATTGTATTTTGGCGGTTGTTTTTTGCTTTTATAATCTTATTCTCCTTTGTTTTTTTTACCAATAAAAAACGCCTAATAATCGATAAGAAAGGTCTTATTTATCTCGCATCAATGGGACTTTTCAGTCAATTACTCTTTAATTTATTCTATTTTAGCTGCATTCAAAAAACTACTATTGCCACTGCTGTTACCCTGTTGTATTCTGCTCCAATATTTATTGCTGTTATGGCCAGAATTTTTTATAAAGAATTATTTACTCCAATTAAAACCGTAGCTTTATTCCTTTGTATGGGAGGCTGTTTCTTCGCCGCAACCGGGGGCTCAGCTACTGTTCTTAAATTAAACTTAATCGGAGTTTTGATGGGTCTAGGAGCAGGGTTTACTTTCTCTTTAGTAACTATTATCAGTAAAGCTATCATCCACAAATATCATCAGTTAACAATTATCATCTATGCGCTTGGATTTGGATTGCTTTTTTACCTTCCTTTTTCTCATCCTTTAATAATTTTTCAAAAAAATTTACCTTTTGAGGCATGGCTGTTAATATCTTCTTTCGGTGTGATTTCTACCGCGGTAGCTTATGGACTTTATATCACTGGAATATCTTATGGTATTGAGGTATCCCGAGCGGGAATTATCAGTACTCTTGAATTAGTAGTTGCAGTTATTCTTTCTTATCTAATATTTAAAGAAACTCTTTGGGGATGGAAATTTGCAGGAATTTTAATGGTTGTATTTTCGGTGGTAATTGTCCAGGCGGATAAGATTTTTCCTTCCCGTTCCCCCTCTCACCCCTATCCTCTCCCTCGAGGGGAGAAGAAATAGAATAAGGCGTATTAGCAGCAATACGCCCCTACATTTACATAAACAGAGGGGAACGCCTGTCCTATATTTTTTAAATAAATACGGGAATGACACTAAATTATTTAGTGATTATAATTCTGCCATTTTGTCTAATGCATCACCAGTTAAACGATAAACTACCCACCCATCCAGAGGTCTTGCCCCCATATTCTCATAAAACTTTCGAGCAGGATTCCATTTTAAAACAAGCCATTCCATTCTAACACATTTATTTTCTTTGGCAATACGAGCACAGTATTTAAATAATGCAGTGCCGATTCCTTGTCCTCGATATTCTTCAGAAACATATACATCTTCTACATAAAGTCCAGGTCGCCCCACAAAAGTAGAAAAGTTATAGAAGTATAAAGCATAACCCACGGGCTCTCCCTTAATTTCTGCTATAAGTACTTCAGCATATGATTTATCTCCAAAGAGGGTTTCTCGTAGAGTGTCTTCAGTGGCAATCACCTCTTCAGACATCTTTTCATATACGGAGAGTTCTTTTATAAATTTAAGAATTAAGGGGACATCATCAATGGAAGCCTTTCGAATATTCAAATTAATTTCTTCAGATTTTTCCATTTTTATTCCTCCTGATAATCTACATTTAAATAAATAGGACAGAGTTTTTCTCTGCCCTATTTATTTAAATTTTCCAACTTTTATTGCCTAACACCTCTTTTGGGCACGATACATTGTGTCCTTACATTACCATTTTGTTTACTCTTTGGGTTACCATCATTTCTTACTAGTTTAAAATTTTCTTCTTTATTTTCATTAAAAAATTATTCTAAGCAAGTTAATTCTTCGCTTTCTAAACTTGTACTCCTTTTAAGCCGATGGCTTCAGCCACTTCCTGCATCCCGGCTATTGTATCAGCAATAAGGTTAGATAAATCTATCCCTAACATCTCCGCTCCCTTTTCAATAATAGACCTATCTACCCCGGCAGCAAACCTTTTATCGTTCCATTTCTTTTTTACTGATTTTACTTTCACATCCATCACGCTTTTGGAAGGTCTAACCAAAGCAGTAGTTACCACTAGTCCAGTAAGCTCATCGATTGCAAAAAGGATTTTTTCTAATTCTGTTTGCGGCTCTACTTCTGAACATATCCCCCAGCCATGACTTACTACTGCCCGAATATATTCATCAGGCCAACCCTTTTCTTTCAGTATTTCCCCGCTTTTATGGCAATGTTCTTCGGGAAATTTCTCATAGTCAAGGTCATGAACCAGTCCTATAATCCCCCATTTTTCTTCATCTTCTCCTCTTTTACGGGCAAAATAGCGCATAACCCCTTCCACGGCTAAGGCATGTTTTATCAAACTATCACTCTTGTTATATTCAGTAAGTAATTGATAGGCTTCTTCTCGAGTTGGGACTTTTGAACTCATTTTGTTTCCTCCTGCTTGTATTGTTCTTTTATTCATATTTTTTGATTGATATTAGCAATTTTCTATTATCCTGTCAAAGAAAGTTAGAGGGTTCTTATTCAGAAAATAACCAATATTATACAATAAAGGTTCCTGTGAAAAAATATTAAAAACTTTCTATTTTTCCTTAATTATTGATTCAAATATCTTTTCCCTTAATTCCAAACCTTTAATAACAATCTTCAGGTCTTTAAATTCATCTTCTAATTTTTCAATTTGATGTCGGAGTTTTTCGATCTTCTTCAAATTATCTTTTTCATCTCCTGCTCCTAAAACTATATCTACTAATAGCGTTTCTCTCTTATCTCTTAAATTTTTTACTTCCTGTCGATTTATATTTATCTTTTCCTTTGTCTCGCTCAATTTTTCCTTAATTAAGTTTAATTCTTTTTGATAGAATTCCTCTTCTTTCATTATTTATAGCCTCCTTTCATTTTAAAATATTTTTAAAATTCCGGATGGCAGTAATAAGTATTTTATTGTTTTTCTATTAATTATTATCTCCTATCTAATTTAATTATAATATATTATATGGGATAATCAAGGAGAAATTCTTTCCACTCTTAAAAATCTATTTAAAATTAATATCGATAGCCCGATTACCAGAAACAAATTAGCAACACTGAACCTATCTGCAATATAACCAAATAAGGGGGCTAATATTATCATAAAGAGTGAGGAGAGCTGGCTATCAATTGATAATACAGTCGCTCGTTCATTCTTGTTCATGCAATCACCAAAGACGTCTACTACCAGGGGGCGTCTTCCATCTTTCAAAAGATAAAGAAAAAAATAAAGTAAGATAACCACTAACATAATTTTAGTTTTAACAGCAAAAAACATAATAAAAAATACTATACCCAAAATATCAAAACTTACATCCATCAATTTATCAGATTTAAATTTTAAATTTAATCTATAAACGTTTCGAGAAACCCACGAACTAAAGATATATATCACTCCATAAATAAGTCCCAAAATTATTTTCAATTGAGTAACTGCCTCCATCGAAGCTACTACATAAATTCCGGAAACTAAAATAATATCCTTTAATATAGGCTGAATGTAATCTTTTAAAACCTTAAAGATGGCATCAAAGAGAGAAGAGCTTATTACTACTTTTCTGAGAAGCTTGTTGGCGAAAATATTTTTCAATTGTTTAATACTATAAGAAAAAAATTTTTTTATACTGATAGTAGTTTCTACTGGTTCGTTCAGGGTATCAGGATAAGACCAGATTAAGATAAAATCAAGAATATAAGGGATAATGCTAAATAAAAATATTGATTGCATCTTCGGTAATCTAATAATTAATATAATTGAAGCAAAAGCAGATAAAGATGACCCGATTAAGGAAAAAGAACGGGTACGGCCATAGACAAAAGTCTTGTGCTTGAACCAGCTCTTCTGCTCCAAATAGGAATAAATCATTGCTTTGTGTGTACCTGACCTGAAGGCCTCCCCCAAACCAAATAAGACCATTGCTACAGCCATAATGAAATAGCTTCCTCCCAGAAAAAAGAAGAAAAAAGAAGCAATATAAAAGATAAAACATATCATTAACTCGGTCTTTTTTCCATATTGGTCAGCAAATATTCCAGAGGGCACCTCAAATAGGTAGATAATTATCCCTCTAATAGAAAACAAAGTTCCTATCTGAAATAGATTAAGGTTCACCACCTGTATAAGATAAATATACAAGTAGGGTTCAAAAAACTTTAAATTTTTTAAAAATCCATACAGACAAAACTTTTTTATCTGATTATTTTTTTTAATTAATTCGTGTATATCTCCCATAATTCATTATTAGAATTTTACTTCTATATTTTCTCTCTCTTCTCCCTCTGTTTTGAAGTAAGGTCTGCTCTTGAAACCAAACAGATTAGCAATTATTGAAGTTGGTACTTGAACAATTGATATATTATATTTCATAGCAGTATCATTATAGAATTGTCTTGAGTAGCTTATCTTATCCTCAGTATCTTTCAGTTGTTTTTGTAAATCCAAAAAATTTGCACTTGCTTTCAAATCTGGATAATTCTCAGCGACCGCAAAAAGCCTAGTCAAGGCTCCGGTCAACTCTGAATTTGCCCCCAATTTTTCTTCTGGTGTTTTTGCTGATAAATATTTGGTCCGAGAGGCAGTTATATGTTCCAGTGTTTCCTCTTCGTGTTTAGCATATCCTTTTACAGTATTTACCAGATTAGGAATTAGATTAAATCTTCTCTTTAGTTGAACATCTATCTGTGCCCAAGAATTATCTACTCTCCCTCTTAAAGTTATTAGTTTATTGTAAGTCAAAATTCCCCACATCACTATCAAAATGATAATAATTAGTCCCATATTCATAATAAAGTACTCCTTTTTTAATTAATAGAAAAAAATCTAAAAGGCACCGGCTCCTCCGCCTCCGCCTCCTCCTCCGCCTCCGGAGGAGAATCCGCCACCGGAACCAGTGGAAGAACTTGTGCTGGCAAAAGCAGAACTAAATACTGTATTAAAAGACCTGAACATCCTATTATTCAACCGTCCACTTCTATCAGTCATATAATATAAGTAGGTAGAATTCCTTAAAGAAATATCTTGATTACTTAAGACTATTTTTAATTTTGAAATTACTTTTTCTGCCACTCCCAGCGAGATAGCGTAAACCAGATAGTGTTCCCAGACTATTATAGAAGGGATTTCGTAATCCTTCATATTGCTAAAATGTAATAAGAATTGTTTAAATGCCCTCCATTTGCTATATTCATTAACTCCCGTTTGAGTCTTTTTTCTTATCAACGCACCATAGGCTGTCACCCCAAAACCAGTGAAGATGACAGCAAACAATAGGGGTATAATCATGAACAGCTGCACTTTTAGCAGGGCTCCCAGGGCAAACAATAAAAATACTCCGGCAAATTCCATTAAAACTATCTTGACTGCGGTTTTCAACCCTTCTTTAGATTCGCCGAAATAATTATACTTTTTAAATTCCTCTTCCACTTTTTTTACCCATTTATTATAATTGTACCTAAAACTACTATGGGTTCTTGATGCCCTGGCATAGTTCTTTATCTCTTTTAAAGTTATGCTTGTTCCATTGCCGATAGAATAAAAAAGCCAGTGGATTAAATATGATTCATGTTCTTTTAAATTAGTAGTATCACTTTTTTCAATTAATATAAATTTATAATCTTTCTTTCTTCGGGTGGGAATCTCTTCAATCTTTAAATATTTTTTGCGAACCAAATCCATCAAAGTTGCCATAATGTCTTTACTGCCCACACCCTGAATACTCATTAATTTACTTAAAACAGCGGGCGTAATATCCTGAGGTAATTCACGGTAATAATCCATTTCAAATTCGGGCTTGAGTTCTTTATCATATTTAAAATAAAGATGAATGGCCAGGAATATATTAAATAATATTACCAGGGGAATCAATAAAATAGCAATAATATTGAAATTTCTCTCTCGGTCTGCCTTTTTAGCCCATCCTAATTCCTCTTTCATTATTTCTGCAAATTTATTCTGGTTAATTATTTTACTGCTATCAGGAATCATGCTGGTGGGAAATAAGATTCTTGCCTCGACCATTTCTCCAGAAGATAATCCGAAAACTTCATATACTATTTTTCCGTCTTCTTGGATAGATACTTTCCCATCCAAGGGGCCATGTCCAAACACTTTTAGTTCTTCCGGCGAGACTGTTGCTGCAGATGGGAGCTCTATTTCTATTTTAATATGGCTAATGGGGGAAGTATTGGACTCATCAAAAAATTTCCAGTAAAATTCTGCGGTGTCATTGTATAAAGTTGTAACATTTTTTAACTGGTATTCCAGTAAAAATAATTTTCTTTCATTGCTGGATTTATCATAAATTTTATAAGTTACCATATCTGCATTGATACTTTGAGTATATTCTAATTCTCTATCTTCAGGGAAATATTCGGAAGCCTTGAAATACTTTAATCCATCTGACCCTTTAATTCCTATAGTTCTTATTATGCCATTAAAATCGCCATCAAAATCATACTCAAAAATTTCGCTTATCTGAATATCACCATTTTCTAATATCTTCGCCTGAGCTTGATAATCAGTTATTTTAAAACTCCGCTCCGCGTATCCGGATAAAATAGTCAAAAGAAACAATACAATAATTAATAATGAAAAACCTATTACAATTTTATTAAATTTTACTTTTCTCACCTCCTTTCCTGAATCAACATATTAATAAATTTTCTCCATTATTTATTCAAAAACCCTACCGCCATTGTAATTATTGACGATAGGGTTTTTGAATTAGCTAAATCTTCATTTTTTACGGTAGAGCAGGAATTAAAATAATCTGGCCGGGGATAATTAATCTGGGATTTTCTAACCTATTAAACTCGCCTAATTCTTCCCAGGTAAGGCCATACTTTTGAGAAATTGCCCATAAGTTATCCCCTTTTTGTACTACATATGTAGGAACCTTCAATTTTCCTTCTTCGATAAGTTCATAAACATTAAGCGCTTTTACATTCAGTGTCCTGCCATCTTCAGAAGTAGGAATCTTCAATTCCCCTCTTCTTACCATATCAAAAATGACTTCTTTAAAAGGAGATTCAAGGTCAACTCCAGTTATCTTCCAGTTATTATCGACTGTGGGAGCTAATACCCCGCCTTTCTCCTCCTGGACATATTTAATGATTAAGTCCCGAACTCTGCCGGCATCCTGCATAATCTCGTAGGAATCATAATATCTATCCTCCATAGTTACCAATCCTAATCCCAACAATGTTCCAAAACGATAATTATTTACTGCTAGACGATAAATATTATTATCAACAAGCGGCAGACCATTTATGAGTATATTTTCTACCCGTTCCCCTGCTGGTTTGGAAAGATTTATTTCGTAAGTCATCCCGGAGAACATATCATAGTTATATCCGCGAATTTTGGGATTGAAACTAATAGTGACATCTCCCTCTTTCCAGGTATTGTAATAACTGGCTGACCATTCCATATACTTTTTCAGGTTTGCACCAGTAATCTTTGTTCCTACTAAAGTATTATCGTACTTATAAATGAAAGCTACATCTTTCTTGCGGAAAGGTCCCTTTTTCAAATTTGCACCAAAGTTAAATAGTGCCGCTGATGAAACATCTGCATCAGCATAGAATTTCTGAACTTCATTAATTAAGTCAATTACTGCAGTATCCTCTAACTGAGCAGTAGGCATAGTAGTTATCTTGGCATCGCCGGTGATATAATCAGGAGAGGCAATAAAATCTTCGGTAATTTCTCCTACCACAACGTTAGCATTGGCAATTGATTGATCATGGACAAATTTGAATTTTTCCAAAATTTCCGGGTCAGGTTCTATTTTTTTAGTTTCCAGATTTTCAGTAATTACTTCAGCTACTTCCCATTTATCTCCCACTTTTTCCATTTTGATTACTGCTTTGGCTAACGCCCATCCCCACTTTCCTGGCTCAATTAAATGAACTCCATTTACCACTTCATTATATTTTGAATGGGAATGTCCGCAGAAAATAACTGAATACTCCGGACAGGCTTCGGCGATTTCTATTGAGCCTTCATAACCATGTTCTCCTTCTGGACCTAAATGGAATGCTCCAATTAAGACATCATATCTACCCTCAAGTTCTGCAATAACTTTTTTAGATTGCTCTAATGTGCCAGGGAAAGTTAAGCCTTCAAAATGTTCTGGAGCACTCGCTTCCCATTGAGTAACGTGAGGTGGAATCATACCTACGATGGCAACCCGCACGTCATTAACTTCAAAAATTTCGTAAGGTTTAACAAAATAAGTTCCATCAGTTTTTAAGATATTAGCAGATAGAACACTTCCCTTAAAAGTGTCTACATTCTTTTCCAAAAAAGATTTCTCAAAATTGAATTCATGATTTCCAATGACCCATACATCGTAATTAAGGGTGTTTAAGCAATCAATCATTGGGTGAACAGGTAGATCATTAAACAATTCTGCACTGTTATCCTGTACTGTATCTCCGCAATCTATTAGAATTGCATTTGGATCTTTTGTTCTTTCTTGTTTTACTAAAGTGGAAATTTTTGCCAATCCAGTATCATCGTCTACTGAATCGGTAGCATAATCATGTGGGTAAATACGTCCATGTAGGTCTGAAGTTTGTAGAATTGTGATGGTTGTAGTTTCTGCAGCTAAAACAGGCGAGAAAAACAGACCGAAAACTAAAACCAGGGTAAGTAAAAACGGTAGTACTTTGATCTGCCTTTTCATTTTAAAAATCCTCCTTTTATGTTTTTTAATTTTGTGAGCAAGGATTATCCTCGTTCACATTTCCTATTTTATTTACATATTCGACAAGTCATCTTGAAAATCCTTCTTTTTCTTAAAAAATATTTTTTATTTATTTGAAACAGGGGAAGATTCACTGTTTCAGTTATTCGTATCTTAGGGCTTCGACTGGGTCCATTCTGGCAGCTTTCATAGCGGGGTAGAGTCCGAAGAAAAGACCAATAATCAATGCAAATCCAAAAGCCAGTAAAACAGAGACAGGAGTAATCACTAAAGGCCATTTGCCTACCTGGGCAATAGTATAAGCTCCCAACCACCCTAATAAAATTCCTACCAAGCCTCCCATTCCACTTAAGCTTAAAGCCTCAACAAGAAACTGACTCATAATGTTCTTATTTTTCGCTCCAAGAGCCTTGCGGATTCCAATTTCTCTAGTTCTTTCAGTTACCGATACTAACATAATATTCATAATTCCAATTCCCCCTACCAGCAAAGATATAGCAGCAATCCCACCCAACATCAGACTAAGAGAGGCAGTAACCGAATTTACAGTTTCTAAAATTTCATCCTGACTCATAATATTAAATTTCTCTTTTTCTTCATCTTTTAGATATTTAGTCAAAAAAAACTCTATTTCGCTTACCGCTGAGGAAGCTTCTCCACTAGAACTGGCTTGTGCTATATAATAAGTAACAAAGCGAGAATTGGAAAGCTTCTTCATAAAGGTAGTAATGGGTATATAAGCCTGGTTATTGAGATTTCCCATTAATCCTGCCCCTTTTTCTTCCATTACCCCTATCACCGTGAAGAGATGATCTCGATTTTGAAAATTCAATTTAATCTTTTCACCCAGGGCATTAGTATTTCCAAAAAGATTCTCCGCTACCTGCGAACCTAATACTATTACATTACGATTATTTTCTAGGTCTTCTTCATTTATAAACTGACCCTGGGCTAGATTATAATTATTTACTTCAGGATAATAAGTATTCACCCCATTTAGGGTAGCTTGCACATTTAATTCACCATTAATTAATAAACCTGAACCCTGGGATAAAGGAAGTACTCTTTTTACTGACGGACATACCTGCTCAAGATAATCAGCTAATTCAAGAGTGAATATATCCGTAGAACTTCTACTTACCCTACCTCCCCAGCCCCGACTGGTACCGGGGAGAATGTTGATAATATTAGAACCTAAGCTAGAAATTCGAGAGGTAATCTGTTCTCGGGCACCCGAACCAATAGATACTATAGCAATTACTGCCCCTACCCCAATAATAATTCCTAGCATAGAAAGAAAGGTACGCAATTTATTGGTTCTTAAGCTATCAAATGCTAATTTTATTATTTCAAAAAACATTAAATTTTTTCATCCCTTTCAATTAAACCATCGCGTAAACGAATAATCCTTCTAGCATGTCGGGCAATATCCGGCTCATGAGTTACCATAATTATGGTATGACCTTCCTGATTTAACCGGTTAAAAATTCTCATAATCTCTTCTCCGGTTTTAGTATCCAGGTTACCAGTAGGTTCATCAGCTAAAATAATCAATGGATTATTAACCAGAGCTCGGGCAATGGCAGTTCTTTGTCTTTCTCCTCCAGAAATCTCGTTAGGCCGATGTTTTAATCTATCGCCCAAACCTACACTATCTAAAGCTGATTTCGCTAATTCTCTCCTTTTTTTTACCTTCACCCCAGCGTAAATAAGAGGAGTTTCCACATTGTGTAAAAGGCTTGCTCGTGATAATAAATTAAATTGCTGGAAGACAAAACCAATACTTTTATTTCTTATTTCCGCTAATTTATCATCATTTAATTTACTTACATCCTTCCCATCTAAAAAGAAATTACCTTCCGTAGGTTTATCCAGACATCCAATAATATGCATCAAAGTAGACTTGCCTGATCCAGAAGGACCCATAATTGCCACAAAATCTCCCTTTTCTATCCCAAAAGAGACCCCTTTTAAGGCTTCTACTTTTACTTTTCCTAATTGATAAATCTTTTTTATCTTTTTTATTTCTAACATTGAATTCTTGCTCCAGCTTTCCGCATGCTTGTTCTATTCTTAAATTAAATCAATCAAAATAACGAATTATCGAGGCGGTCCACCCATGCCTGGCATCATAATGTTGCGGCCTCTTTCATTGGCAGCCTTTAAAGCTGCTGCATCAAACATATACGCATTAGTAACTATCTCTTCCCCTTCGCTTAAACCTTCTTCAATTACCGTATTTACCCCATCACTCAATCCAGTCTTTACGAGAACAGAGACTGGTTTATTATCTACCATTTTAATCACCATTTGTTTTCCATTATTATTAACTAAAGCAGTAACCGGGACTAATAATTTTCCTTCTGCCTTTCCCACGATAATCTCTACTAGAGCAGAGAAACCTGGTTTAAAATAGGGATCTACTTCATTTAATTTCACTACTACTGGCAGAGTTACTACTCCATTCACATTGACAGTATAATTATGAATCTCTACTACTTTTCCTGAAAAGGTTCTTTTAGGAAAGGCATCCAGGGTAATAATGGCTTCCTGACCCTCTTTTATTTCCAGACTGTCCACCTCATTAATAGATACTTCAACTTTATAATTACTATCATCAATCAGATAACCCACTTGTGTCCCTGAGCTAATATAATCTCCTGGTTTAACTGATACTTCAGTAATCAATCCCGAAAAGGGCGCTCTCAGGCTAGTATCTTCTAAACTTTTTTGAGCAATTTGAAAATTTAATCTTTGTTCTTCTATTTCACTTTCAGAGCCATTAATCTTAATTAATTCATAGGCATTTTTTGCTTTTAAATAATTTAATTCTTGCTGACTTCTTTCCAGAATAATCAGTTCTTCTCCCTCAGAAACACGTTGTCCTTCCTTGATCAATACCCTTTCTACTTCACCACTCAAGTTAAAGACTAATGCTTTTTGATCTTCTGGCTCAAGATATCCACTGGTAGAGACTGTATTTTGTAGATCTCCCTTTTTAACTACTGAAATCATCTGGGGAGTAATAGTAATATTCTGGTTTTCTAAGCCATTCTGCTCTTTTTTTACTAAAAATCTACCCCAGATAGTCGGAATAACTACGATTATAACTATGATAATTCCAATAATTAGCCATTTCCTTTTCATCTTCATCTTTCACTCCTTAATTATAAGCTACTCATTCCTAAAAAATGGAAAATACGCAATTTATTAATTAAAAGGGCATCCTGGGCTGACTTAAAATCTATCTCTGCGTTTTCTATAATAAGCAATTTTTGCTGAAATTCAGTTTTGCTAATTAAACCTCTTTGAAATTGTTCCTGGTAAAATTTTTTTTCTAATTGTGCTTTTTGTAAATTGATTATTTTCTCTTCCAAGCTTAACTCTAATACTTTTTGCTGATTAAGTAAGCGAGACATCTCCAATGCTAATTGATCAATTATATATTGATAATCTTCTTTTAAGTTTTCTAATTTTACCCTATATCCTTCCTCTTCCAGCTTTTGTTTTCCTCCGTCAGTAATATTATAGCTTAATTCAGCACCTATCCCCCACACATTATTTTTACTAGTATACGCTCCGTATAAATCTATCCGGGGTTTTTTATTGGCTTTTTGCCATTCTATCTCTTTCTGAGTGGCTTCCTGATCTAGTAGATTATTTTTTAGTTGATAGTGGTTAGAAATTACCAAATCCATCAATCTTTCCATATTATCCTTGTCCAGGTCTACTTCTAAGGATTCAATCTTTTGAGTTAACTCTTCTACAAAAGGAGTCTTTTCCTCTAAGGTAATCTCTTCATCTTCATTAAGACCTAAATCTAAATACCAGTTAGCCTTTGCTTGCTGAAAATTATTCTGCGCTTCTAAAAGATTTATCTCCGCAGTTTTAAGGGCAATCCTCGCCTCCATTTCTTGATTTTCTCCTGCTTCTCCTATCTCTCTACTTTTTAATACTTTGGTCAAATTCTCTTCCGCGTACTCGAAATTCTTTTGAGCTAAAACAAGTTTTTCTTTTAAGCGTAAGATACTAAAATAGGTTTCCAGAAAATCGATCTTTTTAACCCCCTGTTGCCACTCTAAGACTCTTTGTTCTTTAACCAATTCATTAGAAGTAGAATATTTTTCTTGCTCTATTTCAATAGGAATTAAGGGATAAATAGTTTTACTTACACTGAGACTTCTTTTCGCCCCCTCAGTAAGTCCTTCTAGATTAAACCAATCTTCTTCTTTTAAGGAAATCTCGGATTGAATACTGATACCATTAGAAAATAATTTGCTGGTCTTTAATTTAATCTCTGGGCTAGTAGTACTGGTAGTGGAGCTACTATCCTCCTCTTCATCAGTTTCAAAACCACCAGCAATAACCGGATTGGCACTAATTTGTGTTTTAAAACCGTATTCAGTCTCCAGAATATCCAGGCTTCTTTGAATACTTTCCACATTGTTTTTTATCTCTTTCAGAGAAGAATTATGCTCTATTCCCCAGGAAATAGCTTCCTCTAAAGAAATCTCCTTAGCCTGAGCGAGATCAGGATTAAAAATATTAATTATAAATATGACTGAAACTATGATATTAAAATAACCAAGTAAAATTGGTCTCTTGCTCACCCAACTCATTCAATTTCTACCCCTTTTATATCTTGCCCCATTAATTGCTGTAAGGTCAATTTTGCCAGATGATAATTAAGAAGGGCAGAATTCAAATTATATTCGGCTTGTAGCAAGTTTATCTCTGCAGAAAGTAAGTCATTTTTTGTTTTCAAACCTGCTTTCACCTGTTCTGATAGGATATAATGATTTTCCTGTGCTTGTTTTAAATTTTGTTGACTTAAATTCAAACTATTAATTGCTTGTTTGTAAGTATAATATTGTTTACTGATTGAGTTGTTCAACTCTTTTAAAGTTTTCTCATAATCTAAATTAGATAGCACAATATTATTTTTTAATTGTTGCACTTCTAAAGGAGGACTTGAGGCAACTATGGCCCTTTCTAAATCGATTTGGGCTAATTCTATTTTTCGCTGGCATAATTCCAGGGCAAAGCTCTGTTCCACCGCCTCTTTTAAGGCAGTTTCTTCGTCTATATTCCATATCTGTGGATAACTAATTTCCTTAAAATTAAACTCTTGTGCTTTTTCCTTTACTTCATCTATTCCCAATTCAAACATCAATTCTTTAAAAGTTTGACGATAGTCATCATTAGCCTTTTCTAATTCAAACACAGCATTATAGTATTCATTTTCTTGTTGCAACAACTCCAGATTCCCTTTATGACCGGCACCAACTTGTGCCTTTACTTCTTCAAATAGATTCTTTTCCAGTTCTGCGCCTTTCTCTTTCAAAAAAATATTTTTCTTAGCCATAAGCAACTGTATATATTTTTGAACTACCTCAATAATTATTTCGTTTCTGGTTTGAGTATAATTATCCTTTGCTTGCAATAAACCTAACTCCCCTTGCAATTCCACATAACGAGAGCCAGTAAGTAAATTATCCGCTTTAGTCTTATCGTAATCTATTTCTGCATTCTTTAATTCTAAATCTACAATTTTCAGACTTAAATTCTTTTCCAAAGCCAGATTTATAGCCTGGTTTAGATCTAATTCAGTTATTTCTTCAGCATATATCTCTAGAAATGAAAAAAATATGACACTAAAAAACAACACAAATATTAGCCTGATTTTTATTGCTTTTTTGATCAAAGAAAATACCTCCCTTCCTCTACTCTAATCTTATCTAAGTAATTTCTTTTGCTTCTAAAAATATCTAATTTAGATAGTTTTACTAATGAAAGACTTTTCGTCTATTATATTAGCAAATTCTATACCAATTTATTCATTAATTATAAAGAGATTATTATCCATCTTTTTCATCAATCGAAATGATCGAATTAGCTCAAATCTTCACAATTACCACCTCTAATAGTGAGCAAGATTTTCCCGGTAAATATAAGGGGTAGAAAAATTTTGTCTGGTCATAAAATAATAAAGATTTTATTTTTTTATTTTAACATAATTCTATTAGAACTTCTTTATTTTTTTCCGAAACTTTTTCTCTTATCTTCCTAAATACCTATCCTCATCCGTAAAAATATGTAAAATAGAGTAAATCCGCTAATCAGGAACTAGTAAAGGTAATCACTCACCATCTAAATGATCTGCTACCATTAACGAGGGTTAATAATAATCCTTTTTTGTTTGGACTTTTTCTTTAAATCCTTTTCCACATACAGAGCTTTTCTGGTAAAAGGATCCTGTTCAGTATAATACATTAAGGTAGAATAGGTAGAAGGAATGGGCGTAAATATTTGAATCTGTTTAGGAATTATTTTTAATTCTCTTTTAACATAATCTTTCAAATGATACATATCTTCTTCCCGGCAACCAGGATGAGCAGCTATTAAATAATAAGTCAAAAATTGTCTTTTCTTTTCTTCTCGGTTGATCCGATAAAATAATTCTTTAAATCTTTTTAAATACCCTTGATTGGGTTTACCCATTTTTTCTAAAACATTATTTCCTATATGTTCGGGGGCAATTTTTAACTGTCCGGAGATATGATACTTAACTAATTCACGTAAATATCTTTCTCCATATTTTTGGTCATCCAAGACCATATCATAGCGTATCCCTGAGGCAACAAAGACTTTTTTTATCCCCTCAATCCGCCTTATTTTATTTAAAATTTCCACCTGCTTTTTATGATTTATCTTTAGATTCGGACAAAATTGCGGATATAGGCACCTTTTATCAGGACAGCTTCCTGACTTTAATTTCTTCTGACATTCTATACCGTACATATTGGCCGTAGGCCCACCCACATCTAAAATATATCCCTTAAAATCTTTCAATTTAGTTAATAATTTCGCTTCTCTTAAGATCGACTTTTCGCTCCTTCCCTGAACAATCTTCCCCTGATGGACAGTGATAGAACAGAAATTGCACTCCCCGTAACAGCCACGGTGAGTAGTAATGGAAAATTTTATGGTTTTTAGGGCTTCCACTTCTCCTTCTCTTTTATAAAAAGGGTGGACTTCTCTTTCATAGGGCAAATCATGAACCCTATCCAGTTCCTGCTGGGCAAGAGGATAAGATGGAGGATTTTGAATTAAATATCTACTATCCTGCTGCTGGCATAACCCCTTAGCAGTTAGAGGGTCATTGTTTACATAAAAAGTATGAAACATAGAGGTAAATTTTCTCTTATCTTCTTTAACCTCCTGATATGAGGGGAGTAATATAAATTCTTCCTTAGGATAAGGAGAAATGTAGCATATTCCTCTAATATCTTTCCAGTCCTTGCCATTCTTTAAATTATAGGCTAACTCCAAAACAGATTTTTCCCCCATACCATAAACTAAAATATCAGCCTTGGCATCAAAAAGTATTGCTCTTCTTATTTTGTCATCCCAATAATCATAATGGGCTATCCGGCGCAGACTCGCTTCTATTCCTCCCAGAACAATCGGTTTGGTATTTTTATAATATCTTCTTATCAGATTAGAATAGACTATAGTTGCCCGGTCAGGTCTTTTAGTATTCTTCCCTCCGGGAGTGAAATCATCTTTCCATCTCCTCTTCTTAAGAGCAGTATAATTGGCTACCATCGAATCTACCGAACCGGCAGTAACCCCCCAGAAGAGAGTGGGTTCTCCCAGTCTGGTGATATCTTTTGCACTCTCTATATCTGGCTGAGCAATAATACCAACTTTATATCCTGCTGCTTGAAGTACTCTTCCTATAACAGCAGCTCCAATGTAAGGACTATCTATATAAGTATCACCAGTTACAATAATTACATCCAGCCTATCCCAGGATAACTTTTCCATCTCTGCTCTGGTAGTGGGTAAAAACATCTACGATCGATCTCCTCTAAATTGTCAACGGTTCTCTTGACAATCTTACAAAAAATTAAAAAACCCAAGTAATTTAGCAGACATTGATAGAATTGCAATGACAATAAATACTCTAATCCATTTATCACCTTTACTCACCGCAAAATTACTACCTAAATATGCCCCTAGGGCATTCCCAATGGCTAAAGTAAACCCTAAAATCCAATCTACTTTGCCATTAGTTATAAAAACTATAAAAGAAGAAAGAACATAAATAAGAACGATAAACACTTTCAAACTATTAATTTTTACCAAGGACACCCCGGTAATTAAAGCCAAAGCTGAGATAATAATAAATCCTACACCAGCCTGAATAAATCCACCATAGACACCTATTCCGAAAAAAACAATTATAGCTATTATCAGACGTGTAGAGCTTAGATTTTCCCCTTCAATTTCTTTTAAAAATTTTTTCTCCGGACGTGTAAGAATTAAAACCAGGACTACAATCATAATTATCGCTAATATTTTTTGGAATAATTCTTCAGGAATAGTTATTGCAATCTTTGCTCCTAAAAAAGCGCCCAAAACTGCTGGGATAGCTAAAGTGACACCTAACTTTGGATAGAAAAATCCCTTTCTTCGAAAATTACTTACTGCTACAACATTCTGAACTATCAAGGCAATACGGTTAGTTCCATTTGCTACTGCAGCTGGCAATCCTAAAAAGATAAGCATTGGCAAAGTAAGTAATGATCCTCCTCCTCCTAAAGTATTCATAAATCCAGCTACAACACCTATTACTAAGATTAATCCCACATCTAATATTTCCATTAATATCACCTTATTTTCTTATCTATTTATTTAATCTAAATATTTTTTAGTAATTACCATATTGATTAAAAAATACCTTATCGTACTCCAGGTCTCCTTCTTGTCTTGGCATCTTAGTTTCATCAGGATATCCCACTCCAACCATTGCCAAGACTCGCTTATTGTCTGGGATTGACAAGACATTTCTTATATATTCCTCAGAATCAATAGTTTCAGAATATTTTCTCTTCCTAATTTGTATCCAACAAGCCCCCAAGCCAAGTTCTTCAGCTGCTAATAAAATAAAAGTAGTAGCGATAGAAGCATCTTCTATCCATACATCAGATTTAGCTGAATCAGCGGTGACTACAATTCCCAGGGGTGCATTAGCTAAAAATGCTGAACCATGTGGTTTTGATTGGGATAATTTTACCAGTAAATCTTTATCGTTTACAAAGATAAATTCACAAGGATACTTGGCTTTTGATGAGGGAGAAAGTAATACAGCCTCCATAAGTTTTTCAATTTTATCTTTTTCTATTTCATGTATTTTATATTTTCTTATACTCCTTCTATTTTTTAGTAAAGAGAAAAACATAATCACCCTCCTACAATGTTTTTCTTTATATTTCTATTACTTATGTAATATTATAGTTAATATTCTACAATTTTTATTACAATAAAGCTAATTTTTTTGCACTATCGTCCCTTTGACAATTTTAGAAAGAATAGGTTAAGCCGATGCTAATCATTCCTTTGGGCTTCGGTTGAACTCCTTCAGAAACATTAGCACCAAAGAGGGTGTCCTCTTTACCAAAATAAATTGCTGCACTAAGATTAAGACTTAGATTATTGCTCAATTGATTACGATATCCGGGTATAAGAATTATACTACCGTCGTTTAAACTAGAAATGGCCATTAAATTAATTTGAGAAAATTCATCGATTTCATAATTTGCCATACCCAAAATTAGTCCTATATTTTCATTTAAATTGTTGGTAATATTTCCGGCAAAAAAGGGACCTAAAATAGTTGATAGATTATCTTTTTTTATAGATAAATATTCTAACTGAAAATATATTTTATTTCCTGCTTCAAAGAAATAGCTATAATCACCACCGATTAGATAAGCTAAATCACCATCCTCATTATCTTCAAAATAATACCCCAGGGCTCCATATACTCCTATTGGACCCAAATCGCCTTTTACTGTAAAGCCTATCCTTTGACTGGCAGGAAGAACAGTTCCCATAAAATCTATTTCTGGCTCGCGGACATAATTTAAAGTAAGGTCATAACCTTCAAGATTGGTTCTACCTCTTAATCCCCACTTAATCTCCTCTGAGTTCTCAGGTAAAGCAGCAACTAAAGAAAGGCTGGTGCTCCAATCTAAAGGAACATATATTTCCAGTGCATTCTGAAATTTAGCCAGGGTTTCTTCCTCTGCTACTATCGCTCCTAAAGTAAAATCTACCGGATTGAGCATCGAACCGAAAGACCAGGAAATAGGCTGACGACCTATAGTTAAATGCAATTTTTCAAATTTATGTTTAAGATAAAGTTTTTTAATTAAATAATCAAAACCTCTACTCATAGGATTGTTAAATAAATATATTTCGAATTTAGCCTGGGTATTGTTAAGAGTTGGTAAGAATAATTCTAAATCCAAGCTTTCCTGAAGATAAGGGGAAATCTTTCCTTCATTATCGATGATATTTATCAGAGAAGTAGTCAGCTCACCCCCAATATCAACCTTGGCATAAATAGAAGTCGACCATAAGAGGAAAGAAATTATAAATAGAATGATGATGTTAAAATATCTTTTCATAATTAATTTGTTTCCTTAATTTAAAATTTAAAATTATTTTGGATAGTTTTTTAGGTAGGAGGCAGATTTGTCCGCCCCAAGTCATTGTGGACTCGATGAATCGAACCCCTAAAATTTTTAATTTTGTTTGTTTTAAAAATCAGCCAATGTTTATCTTCCCTAAAGTTATCTTAAATTCTGTAAGGAAAATGTCCCTTCAGGAATTTCCGGATTAAATTCTATCAGAGTAATTTTAAATCCGGTATAGGTATTTTTTCTCAATTTATTCTCCATAACCGAATCAACCGGAATCCAACGACCTTCAATTTCCTGTATTTCATTTGTTTTGGTTTCTTTTAATAATTTCCCACTTTGAGCATATAATTCTTCCTTAAGGCCGATAAATCTCTCTTTGTCTATCCAGGTTACTCGACGATAATAGGAGACTTTAACACCCTCTCTGGCTACCCCCTCCAAAACATAACAAAGTCGTCCCTCAATCTCTTCTTCACCAATAATTTTAAAATTATATAAATCAGTTAACTTATCCGATTCCATTATATCTTGATAAGAAAAATCGCTCCCCATCATCCCTTGATTTAACATATGACCAGAAATCTTAATGATTTCTTCTGCATCAGGAAAAAACATCCATAAATTATCTTCTCTTTTTAGGAATTTCGTTCCTCTATCGTGCGGATTGGTAAATTCCACAAAAGAATTTTTCTTATCACTTAAAGCAACCATAGTTTTTATTATTTTACGTCCACCACTAACAATAATCATCTCTGCTTCTATTTTAACTGAATCAAAATATTCATTGTCATCTCTTTTTTTAATTATCTCTTCAGCGGTTAACTCCGTAGCAGAAATTACTGTTAAATTTGAAAATAAAAACAATATTACTATCCCTATCAGTAAAAATCCTTTAATTTTTTGCATTTTTAATTCCCCTTCCTATTTGGTTGGCTAGTGAGAAGGTAGATGCAAGGTCTACCTCTATTACTAATAACTATTCACTATTTACTAACGACTATTTTTTTACCCGCTAAATTTGTCTCAAAGCTTCTGTTGGCTTAAGTTTAGCAGCTTTTCTGGCTGGAATTATACAAGCAATAGTAACAATAACCACCCCTAAGGTAAAACAAAAAACAAGATTCTCTAGACTGAATACAGTATAATAAATCGGGCTCAACAAATACTCTTCAGTGTTTATCCCCTCAAAAGCAGCAGAATAGTCGATTCCAACTACAGAAAAAACTTTAGTCAATACTCCTCCCATTATCGCACCAATAGCACTACCCAGTATACCAATAATTGCTCCTTCCATAGTAAAGAGGTATAATATTTCTCTACTCTTTAAACCCAGAGCACTCATCATGCCGATTTCACGGGTACGCTCATTAACAATCATAATCAAGGTATTCACTAATACAAAACAAGCTAATACGATGATAAAAACATAGATAAAATTATATATTTTAATGGCATAATCGAAAAGCTCAATCAAATCATAATCCTTATTCCAGAGTTGTAGAATATATTTCCCCGATTTATCTTCCTGGGAGAATAAATCATTAAGATCAGGTAAAACCGAAGCTGCTTTATAATGATCCGGGGTAATCAAAAGCAATTCCGTAACTTCACCAGGCATTTCTAAAATCTTTTGAGCCTCACCCATAGGGAGGTAGAAAACCGTATCATTTAACATCTGAAGATCACTATAATATTTCCCTACAATTTGAAAAGTAGAACCCTTGAAGGAACCAAAAGGTGTAGTATATAGAATGGTAACTTTCTCTCCCACTTTACGTCCTATTTTATCCAATAATCCTGCTCCCATCATTACTTCTTTATTTCCTTCCTGGATCATTCTACCTTCCACTATCTTTTTGTCAATTCCGGTAAATTTACTTTCTTCAACAGGATCAATACCCCATCCTACCATACCTACTAGATCATCTTCCAGACTAACTATTGCGCCAAATTTAAGTCGCGGAATAACCTGTTCCACTCCTTCTATTGACTTTATTTTTTTAATCATATCTGTGTAGCCTTCGCCATTAAATCCATTTACAGTATAATTTAAGGACATTAAGCGTTCTTTCAATTTATATTCTTCATCTATAATCCGTATATGTCCAGCTTTGTAGTAAATGTGATTTTGAAAAAAAGAAACTAATACCCCACTAATTAACCCCCGGGCAAAGACCACGGCAATAATTGCAAAAGCAATGGCAATAACTGATACTGAGGTTCTGATTCTGGATCTGGATAGATTTTTTTTAGCTAAACTCCATAAAAATTTCATTCTTTACTACCTCCTTAACGATGATAAATTGCTTTTACCGGGTCTTTTTTAGCAGCCCAATATGATGGTAATATACTGGATAATACTGCAATTATTATGCCTAAAATAAATAGAAAGGTAAAAGCAGGATAATTCCAGATTCCATAAATTCTATCAAGAATGGGAATACCATAGCCAGAAGCATCTCCACCGCTAATATATCCTATGCTAAATCCATATTTTACCAACCAACTTACCCCTATATACCCGAGCAAACATCCCGCTAAGCCACCAAGGATACCTATACCGGTTGCCTCTATCATAAAAACAAAAACAATTTCCCATTCCCTCATCCCCAGGGCTTTCATCATACCGATTTCTTCTGTTCTTTCCAGAGCAGACAAAATAACATTATTAATAATCCCTAGCATACCAATAAGTAAAACGACAAGAAGAACAGTTCCAATCCCACCTTTCTTTGCAGCACTTAGAGCGATTACTGATGAGGCAGATTCTTTCCAGGAATATGGTTTTAAATTAAGATCTTTATTTTTAAAATTGTCTGTCAGTGATTTACTAATTCTTTCCTCTTCTCCGGAAACTGTTTTCAAGGCAAGCAGGCTAACCCCATTACCTATATTTAATGCTTGCTGAGCAACATCTAAAGGAACAAAAACTATTCCATTATTAATCATCGGATTGGGTGCCCTTACTAGACCGGCAATCTCTACATCAATGGTATTAAAGGTATCGTCTTTTGTTCTAACCAGCAGGGTAATATAATCATCAACTTTTAAATCCATCAATTCAGCTAAACTTACCCCAATGACTGCTTTTAATTCACCCGGAGCGAACATCGAACCTTCCACGATATAATTTTGCGTTGTAAAAACTTCGTTATATTGATCGAAAGAGATACCTAGGCCTATCACTGCTGTTTCGTCAATTCCGTTATTAAGGTTAGCTTTAAATCTTAGCTCGGGAGATACCCCTAACACACCTTCAATTTTTTTAATGCTTTCTACTATATCCTGATTCAAATAAATTAAATTTTCCAGGGGTAAATCTTCTCTGTCCTCCCAGTATTCAGGATTAACTACCTGGATATTCCCTGTATCATAATTCTTTATATTGTCAAACGACATTTCTTCCATTCCATTCATAAGGGAATCCATAACTAAATAACCGAAAAACGCAAAGGCAATTACAAAAATTATAAGTATATTTCTCCTTTTTTGACGGGTTAAGTTTTTTAACCCAAGTTTTAAGCTAAACATCTTTTAACCCCTCCTTTCATCAGTAGAAATCATACCATCCTTCAGATTAATGTATCTGTTAGCATATTTCATTACTGCAGGATCATGGGTGGAAAAGATAAAAGTGGTTCCTAATTCCTTATTCATCTTAATCATAATTTTTACTACATCAGCCGCGGTTTTGGAATCAAGATTAGCAGTTGGTTCATCCGCTAAAACAATCTTGGGCTCTTTTACTAAAGCCCTGGCAACAGCTACTCTCTGTTGTTCTCCACCAGAAAGTTCATTAGGTCTTCTATTTTCTAATCCCTTAAGACCTACTTCTTCCAATATTTTTAATACTTTTTCTTTAATTTGCAATTCTTTCGAATGATCTATAAGACGTATGGCAAATTCTACATTTTCGTAAGCAGTTAAAACTGGGATCAGGTTGTAGGCTTGAAAGATAAAACCGATATTATAACGTCTGACCATAGCTAATTGTTTTTGAGAAAGTTTGCTTACCTTATTCCCGTTAAGCTTAATTTCTCCTTCGGTAGGGGTATCCAGACAACCAATCATATTTAAAAGAGTAGTTTTCCCGGAACCGGAAGGACCAAAAATAGTAGTAAATTCTCCTTGTTCAACAGTTAGGTCTATCCCCCGCAAAGCTGGGACTTCTATTTTCCCTTGCCGATAAACCTTTTTTACCTTTTTTAATTCCAATAAAGCCATTTAATTTTCCTCCTTTACTGAATTCCAATTCTTTAATTATTTTTTAAAGCAATCCTCTTTATTCACTTTAATTATTTTTAAAATTCTTATGTTTTAATTTTCTCTTGAAAATTTTTCAACATTTCCCGGCTAACTATATTAATAGCTCCTTTTCTTGCTCCCAGGATTCTTTCCATAGCATCTTCGTAAATCTCAATCTCTTTTACTATCTTATCCATATTCCCGGGTTTTTTGTCCAATTCTAAAAGAAGTTTACTTATTACATCACCTAATACCGACCCTAACTCAAAGAATAGCTTGGCTGCTTCATAGGGATAAGGAGTGTTAAATAAATTTTCTTTTACTCCTTGTTCTATAATTTTAGCAAATTCAGGTACTACTAATTCTACATTACTTTTGTATACTTTATATCGGAGGATTAAATTATCCTTTTTATATAGAATATTTAACATCAGTTTTATTAGGTGAATATTTTCTAATTTTATATTACCAGCGACAGAGTAAGCTTTTTCCAACTTACTGATAGCATCTAAATCATTCTTTTCAACTATCTTTTTTATTTCTATCTTAATCTTATCGACCATCCTTTTAACTAATTTATTCAACAAATCTTCTTTGGATTTAAAATAATAATAAAAGGTGCCCTTGGCTATACCTATTTTTTTAATAATATTATCCACAGAAACTTTTTCGTATCCCTGAGTTAGAAAGAGTTCTTGAGCGGTATCAAGTATTTCGTTTTTCCGTTCGTGGTACTCTTTAGTAATTCTTGTCATAATATATTTCCTTTTCTCTTTTTCCTTTATTGACTGACCGTCAGTCTATTTACATCACACATTTTATTTCCTGTCAAATTTAATTCGTATCTTGTGCCTCGTGAATCGTATCTCGTGCATTATCGTACAGCGTTTAGCGTAGAGCGCATAGTTAAGAAAAGAAGACAAAGACGAAATACAAAAGCCAGAAAAAATTAGTATCGGGGATAACGTAGAGGATACAGTGAAGAGTAATACGGGGAAGAGAAAAAGAAGTTAGAAGCAAGGGCGTATTGCCATACGCCCTTGCAATGATAGATTCCCTCTGTAGTTCATCCTGGTAAATACACTTATTTCATTTTTTTATAGCAGCAATAATTGCGGGAAGATAAGCTGGGAGATCCAGGGGAGTCCGAGAAGTAACCAGATTACCATCTATTACTACTTCCTGATTTAAATAGATTGCTCCAGCATTTATCAGGTCATCTTTGATTGCACTTACACAGGTAGCTCGTTTACCTTTCATAATGCCTGCCGAGATAAGTACCCAAGCTCCATGGCAGATAGAAGCTACTACTCCTCCCTTCTCAAAAACTACTCGAACTAAGTTGAGAATTGCAGGATAACGACGCAATCGGTCAGGAGCAAAACCTCCAGGCACTACTACCCCATCAAAGTTATCTGCCTTCGCTTTATTTGCAGATAAATCAGCTTGAACAGGGTAACCATGTTTACTCTGATACTCCTTAGTTTCTGGTCCTATTATCTTTACTTCGGCACCTTCTTCGACCAGTCGATAATAGGGATACCACAGCTCTAAATCTTCATACATATCTTCTGCAAGAATAGCTATTCGTTTTCCTTTTAAACTCATAATAATATCCCTCCTTAAACAATATATAACTCAATACCGAGATTCTTGATAATATCTACAAACTCTTTTGAAATTCCTGTGTCAGTTATAATAATATCAAAATCACTAAGGTCAGCAAAATGTGATATTTTAACTTTTCCAAATTTTGAAGAATCAACTAATAAAATTTTAGTATCTGAAGATTCAATAACTGCCTTCTTGGTTTCCTTCTCATAATCTGTTGCACAGGTAATCCCTAATTTTTCAGAAACACCCGCGGCTGAAATAAAAGCCTTATTGGCTCTTATCCTTCTTATTATTTCTATGCCTTCCGGACTTTCAAACATTAAAGTATTGCTATGAAAATAACCACCAGGAAAAACCAATTTCCAACTATTGTTCTCATATACATTAAATAAAATATTCAATGCATAACATATAATGGTAAGAGGTATTTTTTCTGGAATAAATTTAGGAAGATTTTCGGTAGTAGAGCCTGTATCTATTATAATTACATCATTGGACTCCACCAAAGAGGCAGCTTTTCGAGAAATTTTTATCTTTTCTTCTAACATCAAAGACTCAGCAGTTTGAATTAAATATTTTTCTTCATCTTTCTCTACCGTTGTATTTCTCTTTAATATAGCACCGCCTGGAATAAGAGTTACCATATTTTTCTTAGATAATTCCCCGAGGTCTCTTCTAATGGTCATCTCGGAAACTTCTAATTTCTTAGACAAATCTTTGATGTTCACAAAACCATCGATAGATAATCTATTTAATAAATAATTAGTTCTATAATTTTTATTGACCATATCATATCTCTTTTTTTATGATTATAATAGCTCTTTAAAAATAAATCATACAAATAAAATTCGTATCTCGTATCTCGTTTTTTTAGCATACACTAAATGGGATACAAGATAATCAAGATAAAATTCTTTCCCCTTGGAATACCCCTTATTTCCTTCTCAATCTTTACCTTCTCATCAAGTAAGAAGGAAATATTGCCCTTGAATATCTTGTCTTTTTAATTTTTTTATAAAATTCTTGCTAAACTATTTATTTTAACATTCCCCGCATTAGCTTCATCTGTATCTAAATGAAGGGCTAACTTGCTTTTTGCAGAAACTCTGATTACTACATCCTTATAAATAACTCCATGTTCTCCTGATACTTCCACCTTCACTCGGTTACCATTTTTTACCTGATAGGATTCCGCATCTTGGGGAGTCATATGAATATGTCTGGCAGCTCGAATAGCCCCCTCTGAAAGATTTAAAACACCTTTTGGTCCGATAATGATAATTGGCGGAGAACCTTTTATGTTCCCAGATATTCTGGTAGGAAGATCTAACCCTAAAAAAAATCCATCCGTAATAGATAATTCTGCTTGTGTATATTCTAGAATAGGACCAAGAATTCTAACTTTTTCAATAACTCTCATATTTGCCCCGACTATGCTCACCTGTTCATTGCTGGCAAATTCCCCGGGCTGAGATAAATCCCGCAATTTAGTAAGTTCATAACCCTTCCCATATAAAACATCCAGAGAATCCCTGGTTAAATGAACATGGCGATTGGATATTTCAACAGGAATAGAGAAAAGATTAGTAGGAGCTTCTTTCAGTTTTATTTCTTTGTAAATCGTTTCAGTTATCATCTCTACAAGCTTTTTGTATTCTGAATCTTCCATCCTTTTATCCTCTGCCTATGATTATTTATAATAATATTAAACACTAACAATCTTTACACTGGCACTACAACCCAGGCGAGTTGCCCCTGTTTTAATCATCAATAAAGCATCTTCAAAGGTACGAATTCCACCAGCTGCTTTTATGCCCATCTTAGGGCCAACAGTTCTGCGAATCAAAGCAACATCATGAGCAGTTGCACCGGCGGTAGAAAAACCAGTTGAGGTCTTTACAAAATCATAGCCCACTTTCTTTACTAATTGAGAAGCTATTACTTTTTCTTCATCGGTAAGCAAGCAAGTTTCAATAATTGCCTTAGTAGTCGTGGTACTTCTGCAAGCCCTTAACACTGCTCTTAAATCTTCTTCCAAAGTCTTAAGATCCCTATCTTTTAAAGCTCCTATATTAATTACCATATCTATTTCACTTGCGCCATTTTTAATCACATCTTGAGTCTCATAAGCTTTTGTTTTACTATCTGTTGCTCCCAATGGAAATCCTATTACCGCACATACTTTAATACCAGTTCCCATCAATTTTTTAGCACAATATTCTACCCTAACTGGATTAACGCAAACTGAGCAAAAACCATATTGAATGGCTTCTTCACATAACTTGCGTATTTGAGCTTCGGTGGCATCAGGTTTTAATAAAGTATGGTCAATGTAAGGTGCAAGGTCAGCAGGTGTTTTAATTTGAATATCACAACCCTCAGCAGAACGTGGAAAGTTTCTATTAACTAAATCAGATTTAAATAGACTATTTTTAAAAGAAGGTACTTTCTCTGATTCTGACATTGTTTCATTGCTATTTTTATCTATTTCTTTTTTGTTCATCTTATCTGGATTCATAATTTTTCACCTCTCTGTTCCTACAAACTTTAGTAAGTCTATTTGTAAAGATTCTATAAAACCACAAGATTGTCAGGGGAGTTACCCCCCTCCCTAAACCCTACTCTATATTTTTTATTTCTTTTTGTTCTATGCGATACCATTCCAGATCCTTACAAACTTGTTAGATACCATTCTTTATTCAAATTTGTAGCCTTGAAAACGGACAAAAGAATTCATTTTTAGAGCATCAGTTTTTTTAAATTCCTTTGCCTTAAAATAGTTATTTCCTAAAAAGTAAAAAGTTTTTTTCAACAGATTCTATAAACAATACATTGAAAATAATTCTATAGCAAATTATGTTTTTTAACTTATTGTTATTTTATAGGGATACAATAAATCGGCTCTCTTGTGTATATTATCAGTAACCTATTATTTATTAAAAAGGAATTTTTTAATCCCTTTAGGCAGCCGTCGATGATGGAGTAGATACCGATTTTGGGATTAAATTAACTTCCAAAGGTAATTGAGTGCTTGTATTGATTATCATTCGGATCTTATAACCGAGAGCCACGAAGTTTTTAGTAATTACTTTTATAGTAGTTTCTTCTTGGGATTTCTTCTTTTTTTGATTATACTTGCACCTGCTCCCACTGCAATTACAGCTTTTCTTTTTACCAGTACTAGAATATATAACTATATGGACTATATTGCTGCTTATATTTATGTGATTTATTTCAGCAGCAGCAACTATTTGGGCTATTAAGCGGTGCAAGATTTTATAATAAATATCTTTTCCAATCCTTTTTCTGAAGTAGGAAAATGTAGAATGAGCAGGAGTTTTAAGAAAATTATCAAAACCACATAGTACACAATATCGAGTATTAAATCGGAGACTTTCGGCCAAACTTCTATTTGATTTTACCTCTCCTAACCAAATTAAAAGTTGAGCTTTAAACAAGGCAGCAGGGTTATAGATTAATTCTTTATCGGTTTTATATTTATTTTTAACAAGTGGGAATATAAATGACCAATCTATTGATTCAAATATAATATTTAAAGGGTCATCTTTTTTTATTTTTGTAGAAGCTTCATAAGTAGTAAAGGAAAGTTGTCGTTTCTTTTTATTTCTCATAACAAAATTTTCAGGGGAGCAAACTCCCCTGAAACTCCTATACCTTTTGTCATTTTTCGGATTTTACACAATATCTATCTTTTCTGATAATCTGGTCAAATTTCATTCCTTATTTTTCGATTTTAAATATTCTTCCTTTCACTACCTTTCATTCTCTTTCTTAAAAAGGCAGGAATTTCTAAATCTTTATCATCTATTAAATTATCGCTTATCCTGAATTTTTTCTCCATATCGATATCTTTTTTTTCTTTAATATCTTTTCTGGTTAAATTTTTATCTCTTTCTTCTTCTTTAATTTCCTCGCAAGATGTAGCAATAACTGATACCCTTATCTCATCTTTCATTTCCTCATCTATAATTGCTCCAAAAACTATATTAGTGTCTGCTCCTACTTCCTGAGATATAGTATCAACTATCTCGTTTACTTCGAATAAACTCATATCTAAACCACCAGTAACATTTACTAATAATGATTTTGCCCCCTTTATTGATACTTCTAATAAAGGACTAGAAACAGCCATCTTTGCAGCAGAAATTGCTTTCTTTTTTCCTTTCCCTATTCCAATACCTACCAAAGATAATCCAGCATCTTGAGCCACTGTTTTCACATCTGCTAAATCTAAATTTATTAAGCCAGGAATAGTGATTAAATCTGCAATAGCCTGAACAGATTGGCGCAATACTTTATCTGCCATTTCAAAAGCATCTTTCATAGAAGTATCCTTTGAAGATATCCTTAATAAGCGGTCATTAGAAATAGTAATTAAGGCATCTACTTCTTTTTTAAGTTCTTCTATTCCAGCTTCCGCTTGTAGTTTTCTTTTCTTCCCTTCAAAAGCAAATGGCTTAGTAACTACACCTATAGTCAAAATACCTTGCTGTTTTGCAATTTTTGCTACCACTGAAGATGCTCCGCTCCCTGTGCCTCCTCCCATTCCTGCAGTGATAAAGACTATATCAGCTTTTTCTAAAGCTTTTGATATTTTTTCTTTATCCTCTTCAGCCGCTTTTTTACCTAATTCTGGATTACCTCCCGTTCCTAAACCATTAGTGAGAGACTTACCAATTTGAATTCTATTCTCAGATTCAGATAGAGATAAAGCTTGTAGATCTGTATTTATTGCTACTAGATCAAGATTATTCATCCCTTGTTTAACCATTTCTCTAATTGCGTTGTTCCCACCGCCACCTACACCAACCACTTTAATGTTTACAAATTTTTGTACATCTTTTTTTAGGGCTTTTGTGGGTTTATGCAATAATTTATTACCATTCCCTTCAACTTCTACTTTTTCTTTCTCTTCCATTCCAGTAGAAGTATCTCTTATCAATTCTTCTTTGTAATCTAAAATTTTACTAAATCCTCGCGCTAATTTCTTCTTTTTCAAAAGATATCACCTCTTCAGCAAGTTTATAATAATCAATAGCCCCATGGCATTTGGAATCATAATATAATGCAGGTACACCCTGACTGCTAGCTTCCACCAAAGCAATATTCTTTCTTATCATAGTCTTAAATAATTTGTTACCAAAATAATGTTTTATTTCCTCAATGACTTCCTTGGCCAAATTGCTTCTTAAATCAGCAATAGTGATCAAAATATTTATTTTTAAAGGATGATTTAAATTCTTTCGTACAATCTCCGTTGTTTCTATAAATTCTTCTATACCTCTAAGAGCAAAATAATGGGGTTGCATAGGAATAATAACTTCATTGCAAGCTTTTAAGGCATTTACAGTTAAAATCCCCAAAGATGGTGGGCAATCAATAATGACATAATCAAAGGGAATTTCACACTCACTGATGGCAACATTCAAAAAATCTTCTCTGCCTATTTGGTCAATAAGTTTATATTCCGCACTGGCAAAATCAATATTAGAAGGAGCTAAAAATAAATTATCCTCTCCTGTCGCCTTCAATTTTATTATCACTTCTTCTAATTTTAATTTATTTTTAGATCGATGTGGCTCTAAGACATTTAATATGGTTTTAGACAGATTATCTGGTTCGAGACTTAATCCCAGAGTAGTATGAGCTTGAGGATCTAAATCAATTAACAATACCCTTCTCCCCATAGAAGCTAAACTTGCCCCCAAATTTATAGTGGTGGTTGTTTTCGCTACTCCGCCTTTTTGATTGGCAATTGATATTATTCTCACGCCACTCTACCCTCCCGGAAGAAACAAAAAATAAATTTACATATTTTTAAGTAATTATACCATAATTTTTTATATATAGGAAAGAATTATGAGAAACTGAAAATATTTTTTTATTTATAATGGTCATCTCACAAAAATCCAAAAGTATTTTCAACAGCAACACATTGTATATATGGTACATTGCAGAAATTTCATAACAAATTATGGTTTTTTGGTTATAATTGTGTTGTTTGTTTTTTAGGTTACAATCATATAATTACTACCTACTATTTTATTCTACACAATTTTAAAAAATCCTGCTTTTTATGAGTTTTTTTAAAAAAATAATTTATTTTATTTCTACAAAATAAGATTACTTTTTTCTATCTTTTTTCTCTCTCTTAACCCGATAGTCGGTGCCATAATTTAATTGTAATTATATAGGAATTTTCTTTTTCTGTAATTCCTGTTTTAATAGAGGCACGAGGTGCTGTGTCTTCTTGTACTAACAACTATTTACTATTCACTAACTACTAATTTGATAATTTGACTTTTGCTATATTTTTCTATATACTTGGTATTAATATCAACTATTAATATCAACCATATAACAATTAAAAATAATGAGGAGAGATGCATAAATGTCTCAGCAAACACTAAAAACACTAAATGAAATGTTAAGAAACAGTGTCCGCCTATATGGCGATAGAACAGCTTTTAAAGTAAAAAAAGAGGGAAAATTTGTACCCATT
>LDZU01005531.1_pt1 | contig 35432 bp, 37 predicted proteins | sample 615531 | NCBI WGS metagenome assembly LDZU01 (sample SAMN03408293, study PRJNA278302) | terrestrial metagenome | isolation source: oil reservoir sample SB2 | place: USA: Alaska, North Slope, Schrader Bluff formation | collected 2011-09 | reverse complement strand
GGAACAATCCTTGTTTGTTGCATCTGGGCAACTATAAGCACCGCCTTTTCTTTACCCTGTTCCCGCCAGATTTTTTTGGTTACTTCATAAACCACTACCGATGGTGTAACGATCTCATCCGGTATGGCAAAATAAGGAGCGTAATCATCCGCCAGTGGACCATCAGCAAGAAATTCGATCCAACCGCAAGAATCCACTACAATCAAAACCGTTCCTCCTCATCCCGCTCTATTTTTGTATTCATTCCACGTAGAAAACCGCGCATTTCAGAAAGAGGCATGTTTGGAATCAGCTTGATGCCGTCATTTTCTACTATAAGTTGCAGCTTCTGGCCTTTCTTAATACTCAAAGACTTGCGGACCTCAGCGGGAATAACAATCTGGTACTTACTGGATACTACTACTTCAGCCATGTTCTGCGCCTCCATTTACTATAATAATATCGATAACATAAATGTATACCACCGGGATTGGTATGTCAACAAATATTCAACCCTCATGCAGCAAGTAGCCTGCTCGGGAGCGGACATAGGCTAAACAGGTAGCCCTGCATCGTTTTTCTTAATTTAAGCAAATGGGTTTTGTGCCTTTATTCCTTCATAAAGTTGGCCACTATTAAGATCTTCAGTCAGAAGCACAACACAGCCAAGTTTTTTTGCGCTGCAAATGATCAGGGCATCCCAGAATGACAGCCTGTTTCGCTGCTGGATATCAATAGCTTCCAGGACATTACTCACATCCGGCACATGCAACCTCCATGTCGATAAATCAGATATTATTTTAGCGGCCATCTGGGGCTGCATCGGCCTGGCTGCCTTTTGTACTACTGTTACATAAAACTCCTGCAATACTTGAATGCTTATGCTGCCGCGGCCGGAATTCCAAAGTTCATTAATAAGTTCCTTTGCGCGGATACACTTATCTCCTGCGGAGATATCATGAGCATAAACAAGAATATTTGTATCCACGAACTGCCATCCGGAATTATCGTTCATGAATATCTCCCCTGGACCAGTTTATGCTGCCGGCTGTTCCTAGATCAGGAACATTGTTCAGTATTGACAGGTGCCGTTCACGCGCTTTTTTATACAAATCTTCTCTTTTTACTATTTCTTCAAGCGTTCTGGCCAAAAGACCGGAAAGCGAAGTTTGTTTTTCTATAGCAATATGTTTTGCTTTTAGTAAAATATCCTTGGGCAGGGATAGAGTAATATTTTGATACTCCATTACAATCATCTCCACGTATTTAAGTGTAGCACACAATTGGGTAACAATCAATAAACTACATTAAAAAAATCCTTGTTCTTTCGCCTGGTAATTACTGGTGATTACCCACAGTTATTTTACAGCTACCATTAAAAAAATCATTGTTTCTTTTTGGTCGCTTAAAGGCAATCAGGGACAAGTAGTTCCTGATTGCCTTACGAGGTTTCCTATATTCGTTGCAATTCTGATATTACAACTCCTGATCGAACTCCTTCTCCAACCGTTCCGCAATCCATAGTTGAATTAGAGTTTGATAAGGAATGCCCTTTTTGCGGGCAATGCGCCGGACTTTTTTTAAGTGAGAAAAGTTAATTCTTAAAGTGATCATTTGTTTTTGTTCTCTTTGCTCACGGAGCCTTTTCTGCAAATCAGCCCCAACTTCCAGTGTTTCAGGCTCTGTTTCTTCCAGCAAGTCCAAAGTGTCATGCTGATCAAAAAATTCTCTTGCCTCTTCCTCGTTGATGAATTCAGGCATCTTTTCAATCTTTCCTGCCATAGAAAGGCCCCCTTTCAAGTAAATTTACTATTCAATATTTAACTGGTAATATCTGCGTTCCCGCCGGTTCATATCTCTGGCCGTGATTACTCTAATTATATTTCCGGGTTTAATTATAAAAACCACTAAAAGATATCTTCCTGCGTTGGAGCGGCCATAGGCTATACGATAGCCCTGCCGCGTTTTTCTTATTAATACTTCTTCAGGAAGCTCAAAAATTTCCTCTGCTTCGTCCGGGAAAACGTTGTGGTTTGCAATATGCCGGATATTACCCTTGGGCTGGTGAGCAGGGTCCCATTCAAAGCCCTCAACTAATAAATTCATAAGACCACCTGAAAAACTATTATACTTTTATGTATGTACATTGTCAATCATGGGGTCCGGAACTGCCTGCAAGAAACTTTTTTAGAGCCAGGAGAGTAGGGTATTTGTTTCTTATTAGTTAAGATCGGGCGGGAAGGCGCTGGAGGAAAGTATATTGTAATACCTTAAACAGTTGGTCTTAATCTTTGCCCAGGTATGGAATAATAGTTTTGATAACCTTTTTGATTAACTCGACTTCCTTTATTGAAAGCTTTCCGATTAATTCCTTTATTTCTTCGGAATCTTTATCGTTTTGAAATATCTCGTAAGCGGTACTCTCATCATGGATATATTTATCATTGTGGAGGGAGTTCTTGCCCCAGACCAGATAATCCAGGGAAACATGCAAACAGCCGGCCACCTTTACGAAAACGGGAAGGCTCATCTGTCTTTCCCCCCGCTCCAACTGACCGACATAATAATCCGAAAGCCCTATAATTTCTGCAAGCTCTTCCCGTGACAGCCCGAGTATTTCTCTCTCATGGCGCATCCTCTGACCAATATTTTTATTATCTATCTCTTTTCTTCCTATTTTCATTCACCCTCACTTTATAAATACTGTATCTAAGTTCTGTCCTTAGCTGAACTTGCCCATTGCATATAATTATTATTTGCCTTCAGCCAACATTTAATGTAAAATACTGTCTATAATTCTCTTTTAAAAGTGGGGGGGCTGTTACCGGTGGTTTTGATGAAAAATAAAAATTACAAATATGCTCCTATTGTTATCTTATTATCCGGCTGGGTATTTTTCGGGCTGATCACATTTTTTATAGATCGGCAGAATAGTCTTAATCAGTTCCCGGCCTGGGTTTTATTCGCAATTTTCCAGATGATAATCAGTATAATATACGGCATCCAAATCAAAGAATTGAACAGACAGGTACATATTGACATGCTGACCGGACTTTATAACAGAAAATATTTCAATGAAAAATTATCCGGGCTAATATCAAAGGGTTTAATATCCTTGCTTCTAATAGACATTGACAATTTCAAATGTATCAATGACACATTTGGGCACATGGCAGGCGATAAGGTATTACAGCAATTTGCCGAAATCCTTCGTTTCTGCACAAGAAAAAATGACCTGGTCGCCAGGTGGGGCGGTGAAGAATTCACAGTAATTCTTTTCCAAACCGAGCCAGAAGAGACACTTATCATTGCGGATAGAATCAGACTGATCGTAAATAACCGCTATTTTTCGTACGAAGGCAGTACTTTTAAAATTAGTGTCAGTATTGGCGTGGCTTCAATTAAAAAGGATTCGATAATTGGCAAAGATCAAATCATTAAAATCGCTGATCAGGCTCTGTACAAAGCAAAGCAGAAAAAGAATGATATTGCTGTTCTTACTAACTGACCGTTTTAGATCCCTTGTCAATATGTGTTCAAACTGGGCATATTATATCTTTAATAAAAAAGTATTTTTGTTTTTAAAAAGCAGGATTTGGCAATTTTGACGCATAATAATAAACTAAACTGGAGGTGTGTGAAATTGGATAAAGAACTTATGAACCTGGCTGTCCGGAGCCTTGTCTGGCCGGTTTGCCTGGTTGGCGCAACACAGAACGGACAGCACAATATAATGACTGCGGCTTGGATAACCCAGATCAGCGCCAACCCGCTGCAGCTGATTATCTCTATCGACAAATCAAGGTACACTCATAGTATGATTTCCGAAACAGGAGAATTTATGGTCAGTATTCTTGGCTCGGAACAAAAGGAAATTGCCGTCGTCTGCGGCTCCCGTTCCGGACGGAATGTCGATAAAGTCAAACAGCTTAAAATCGAAACAATCCCTTCTACTGTGGTTAAGGTTCCCCGGTTGGCCGGATGCCTGGCCAATATGGAATGCAAAGTGGCTGCACAATATCCGGCGGGTAACCGTACTCTGTTTGTCGGCGAGGTAGTTGCGGCGGACATAGACAAAGAAAATTTAAAACCAATGATCATGTACCGCGGCAAATACAAGGAGGCAGTCTTGAAAACTGTTGGGTTCATTTACGGGCCCCGTGGGTTCGAATCCCACTCCCTCCGCCAGGTTTAAATACTATGGAGAGATGGCCGAGCCGGCTTAAGGCGATCGCCTGCTAAGCGATTACATGGGCTAAAACCTGTGTCGCGGGTTCGAATCCCGCTCTCTCCGCCATCACTTATTAGCTGGCCTGCCCAAAAAGGGTAGGCCAGTAATTTTTTATGGGATCTTTTTTTTAAGAAGGAATAATGGTATAAATGTTGAAAATAATTAGGTATAATATGTCATTACTGGTAGTGTTATACTTGGGAAAAGTAATAGCCATAGCCAATCAAAAAGGCGGGGTCGGCAAAACTACAACAACAGTAAACCTGTCGGCCTGGCTGGCGCTGCTTGGTAAAAAAGTATTGATCATCGATTTTGATCCCCAGGCCAATACTACCAGCGGTTTAGGAATAAACCAAAAAAAGCTTGGCAGAACAAACTTGAGTATCTAGGTGGTTGACGAAGAACCTGCCAAAGAACTTCTGGACTTATGAAAAGGGGGTGGCTTAATTTGTCTCTTAAAAAAGGCCTGGGGCGGGGATTGGACGCTCTTATACCGGAGGACATGAGCACGAACAGCGGCAAGAAGGCTGTTCAAGAAATAAATATTGATCTGATCAGGCCCTGCCCTTCCCAGGCCAGAACAGATTTTAAAAAGGAAGCAATCGCTTCCCTGGCCCTCTCAATTAAAGAACATGGAATGCTCCAGCCGGTCCTGGTCCGGGAAATGACTGACGGATATGAGCTTATCGCCGGGGAAAGAAGGTTCAGGGCATGCCAGACTGCAGGGCTTAAAAAAATAAACGCTATCGTGAAACATTTTGATGATTCCGAAGCTGCGGTTGTTTCACTTCCAGAACAGCGCCCTGTAAGGCAGAAAGCGAACAATCTTTCAATTACGGTGAAAAAGAAAAAAAGCTGCAAAATATACTGCAGGCAAAAATAAAAATTAAAGCCTCCGTAAACGGAGGCGGAAAAATAGAAATAAGTTTTGAAAATACCGGCCATCTGGAAATACCTGGAAATGTTTCACGTGAAACATAACCCTTAAATTATCTTTAGTCCATGCATATAGGAAACCAGTGCCTCAGGCACCTTTACAAAGCCGTCCTCCTGCTGATAATTTTCCAGCACTGCCGCCACTGTGCGTCCCACAGCCAGTCCCGAACCGTTTAAAGTATGCACGTACTGTGGTTTCCCCTTGCCCTGACGGAACCTTATGTTTGCCCGCCGCGCTTGAAAATCAACGAAGTTGCTGCATGAAGAAATTTCTTTATATTCCCCATAGGAAGGCAGCCAGACTTCCAGGTCATAAGTCTTGGCGGAACTGAATCCAAGGTCGCCGGCGCATAACGAAACAACCCTGTACGGCAGTTCAAGAAGCTGCAGGATCCGCTCGGCGTCCTGAGTTAGCTTTTCAAGTTCCTCATAGGACTCTTCAGGTTTGCAGAATTTAACAAGCTCAACTTTATTAAACTGGTGCTGGCGGATTAAACCCCGGGTATCCCGCCCGGCGGCGCCCGCCTCAGCGCGGAAACACGCGCTGTAGGCGCAGTGTTTCACGGGGAGTTTATCAGCATCCAGAATTTCATCCCGGTAAAGGTTCGTTACGGGAACTTCCGCCGTAGGAATCAGATAATAGTCCGTCCCCTCAACTTTAAACATATCTTCGGCAAATTTGGGGAGCTGGCCGGTGCCAAACATGCTGCCGCTGTTTACCAGAAAGGGCGGGAAGACCTCCGTATAGCCATGGTCTTTTGTGTGAGTATCAAGAAAGAAGTTAAATAAGGACCTTTCCAGAAGGGCTCCGGTTCCCCGGTAAAAAACAAATCTTGCGCCGCTGACTTTCCCCCCTCTTTCAAAATCCAGCATCTCATGAAGCTCGCCAATATCCCAATGCGCTTTGACAGGAAAATCAAACGGCCGGGGCGTGCCCCATTTGCGGACAACAACATTGTCATCCGAGCTTGAACCGGAGGGAACGCTCTCATGAGGTATATTCGGTATGCCCAAAAGGCTGTCCCTGATTTGCCTTTCAAGCTGGCGCGTCTTTTCATCAAGTTCCTTGATTTCGCCGGAAACCTTCTTCATTTCCGAGACAAGCTCCGGAGCATCCTGGCCGAGCTTTTTAAGCCTGCCGATTTCCGTGGAGACTGTATTGCGCCTTCCTTTTAAGCTTTCGGCAAAGGCAAGAACTTTCCGCCAATTATTGTCCGCTTCCAGGAAACCTTCCAGGCTTATTCCGGACCCTCTTTTTTCAAGAGCCTCCTTAACGATTTCAGGGCGGCTGCGGACAAATTTTAAATCAAGCATCCTTTATTTCAAGCCTCCGAAAAATAGCTTTTTAAATACCATAGTATTGACAAACTTTACTAATTGTAACACCCGGTTTTCAATTTGTAAAATACCACACGGTTTTAAAAAAGCTTTTTTAGAGGCTGACCATCCTGACATCAAGCACTCCTTCGATGAGGGAGATTGCTTTTAAAGTTTCCTCCGGAACCGGGGCGTCTACCGAAAGCATCATGATCGCCGTCCCGCCCCTGTCCTTACGTCCTACCTGCATGGATGCTATGTTTATGTCATGCTCACCAATCAGGACACCTACAGGGCCGATAATTCTCGGCTTATCGTAATGAGGAACATACATAAGATGACCGCTTGGTATGGTATCCACACGGTAACCGTCAATCATTACGAGATGCGCGTCATTCTTGCCCAACAGCGTACCGGCCACACATTTTTCTTCAAGGTCGGTGGACACCTTGAGAGTAATCAGGTTTGCATACCCCATAGCTTCCCCGTTCACGGAATGGAGAACCTTCAGTCCCCTGTTTTTTGCTAAAAGCTGCGCGTTGACATAGTTCACCGATTCATTAAGCACAGGGTCAAGCAAACCCTTTATTACAGCGGTGGTTATGGGGCTTACATCGACACTGAATATTTCCCCGCTATAAATTACTTCCAGTTTGCTGAGCCGCCCGCGCAGCAGCTGGGCCAGAAATCCGCCCATTTTTTCGGCGAGGCTTAAAAACGGACCGATCACATTAAGGGTCTGAACACTTATAGAAGGTATATTGACAGCATTTTTGGCCAGCCTGCCGTTCATGACATCAACGATTTCTTTGGATACATCAATGGCAACATTAATCTGGGCTTCCTTCGTAGATGCTCCCAGGTGGGGAGTGGCTATAAAGTTGGGCAGTTTTAACAGAGGGCTGTCCGTAGCCGGCTCAACTTCAAAAACATCCAGCGCTGCTCCCGCTACCTTTCCTGAAAGCATGGCCTTGTATAAAGCGGCCTCATTGATCACGCCGCCGCGGGCGCAGTTAACGATTCTTACGCCATCTTTCATTAAAGAGAAAGCCTGATCGTTGATCAAAGATAAGGTGTCTTTGGTTTTTGGAGCGTGAATAGTTATAAAGTCAGCCCTTTTGAAAATTTCTTCCAGAGGCAGAAGTTCTACTGAAAGAGTATCGGCCTTTTCCGGGCTCATATAAGGATCATAGGCGATAACTTCCATTTCCAGCGCATGCGCCCTTTTGGCCACTGCCATGCCTATTCTCCCCAGCCCAATAATCCCGAGGACTTTTCCCCTTAGTTCAATACCGGTAAACGACTTCTTATCCCAAATGCCTTCTCTCATCTTGGCGGCCGCCTGCGGGATGTTTCTCGCCAAGGCAAGCATCATGGCAATGGCATGCTCGGTAGCGGCAATTGTATTCCCGTCCGGGGCGTTTACTACAAGTACCCCCCTGCGTGTGGCCGCCTCTATATCTATATTATCCACGCCTACTCCTGCGCGCCCGACTATCTTCAACCGGTCCCCTGCATTTAAGACATTTTCAGTAACCTTGGTGGCGCTTCTGACGATCAGAGCGTCAAAACCGCCGATTGTGGAAACAAGCTCCTCTTCATTCATAGGCTTACCAATGACAACCTCTATGTTTTTTTCCTTACGCAGGGGAGTAAGCCCTTCTTCGGTGACGCCATCCATAACTAGAACTTTCAAGATACCTCTTCCTCCCCTAAAAAAATCTTTTCAGCAGCCCTTAAGCCGGCGCCTGGTTCTATTTTGCAGCCAATCTGCTGAAGGGCCATTTCAAGCCCTCCTAAAGCTATTATTATATCCATTTTGTCAGCATAACCCATATGAGCTATCCTGAAGATTTTCCCCTTTAAATGACCCTGTCCGCCCGCAAAAACAATTCCATATTGTTTGCGCAATATCTTGCGCAGGTTTTCCACATCATATCCTTCCGGAGCAAAAGCAGACGTAACGGTAGGCGAAGCACAGCGATTTTCGGCAAGAAGCTTCAGGCCAAGCGCTTTTACACCCGCACGGGCTGCCCTGGCTAAAAGCAGGTGGCGCTCGTAGACGTTTTTCATGCCTTCTTCAAGCATCATGTCAAGGGCTGCGTTCAAACCGAAGAGAAGCGACACATTTGGTGTATATGCCGTATTCCACTTGGCTATAGATTTCTTCGCCGCCGGCAGGCTGAAATAAAAGCGCGGGGAAGTGTTTTGGTCAATAATTTTCCAGGCTTTGTCGCTTACACTGATCATGGACAGGCCGGGCGGAAGCATGAATGCTTTCTGTGAAGCGGTGACTACAATATCCACCTTCCACTCATCAGTTTTTAACTCAATTCCGCCCATTCCGCTTACACCATCCACCATTAAAAGAGCATCCGTGCCGGATACCAAAGCGCTTATCCCGGCGATATCGTTGATTACCCCCGTGGATGTTTCATTTTGGGTGGCTAGTACGGCTTTGTAACTGCGGCTGGCCAGCTTCTCTTCAACTACACGCAGATCAACTTCCCTGCCCCATTCAAAATTAACCTCGTCGACATCAGCGGAGTATGCTTTCGCTATATTGGCGAACCTTTCACCGAAATTACCGGTAATCAGCGCCAGGACACTGTCCCCCGGGTTTATTACATTGGCAACGGCTGCTTCCATTGCGCCCGTTCCAGAATTTGTGAGCACAAAAAGATCGTTTTTCGTCTGAAAAACTTCTTTTAGTTTTCCCGCGACGACACTTAAAAGATTTGCGAAATCTTCACTGCGGTGCCCTATAATGGGCATCGACATCGCTGCTGTCACTGCCGGCGGAAGTGGTGTCGGACCCGGGATCATTAAATATTGTTTGCCCTTCATTTTTGTCTCTCCCTTCTTATTTCGAACGCTCCCGTTAAAAATTTAAAACCTCTTGTCCCTGAATAAAAACAAGGGAAGAAGTTTTTAAGATACTTTTAAAGGCCTAAAAAGTATTTATGGAAACGTTGATCAGCCGTTAGTTCAGGATGAAATGTTGCAGCCAGCATTTTATTTTGTCTGGCCATGACAATCTGACCGTTGTAACTTGCCAGTACCTCTACGTTGGGGCCGGCGCCTGTTATCTGGGGCGCACGTATAAAAACCGCCCTGAAAGACTCCTCCCCCAGGACCGGTATCGGCAAGTCCTCTTCAAAACTGTCCACCTGGCGTCCAAAGGCGTTTCTTCTTATTTTCAGGTCCATTAACCCAAGGCCTGGCAAAGTTGAATCTTCTATCTCTTTCGCCATCAGGATAGCCCCTGCGCAGGTGCCTAAAATAGGCAGGCCTTCGTTAACCAGTAAGCAGATTCTGTCAAAAAGCTCGTAATCGGCCAGAAGTTTACTGATAGTTGTACTTTCACCCCCGGGAATGATCAAGGCGTCAACGCTTTGCAGATCTCCCGGCTTGCGAACCTGACAGGAGCTGACACCTAAGCCCGCCAATATCAGCTGGTGTTCCCTAAAAGCGCCCTGTAATGCTAAAACGCCGACTATCACTGCGCTACCAACCCCGATCCTGCATTCTTTGTTCAGGAAGAATAGCCGCTATTTCAAGTCCAGGCATAGCTGTGCCCAGATTTTTTGAAACTTCAGCAAGAACTGAAGGATCATTGTAATGAGTAGTTGCCGCTACAATTGCACGGGCTCTTGCAGGGGCATTTTCCGACTTAAATATTCCGGAGCCTACGAAAATGCCGTCGCAGCCCAGCTGCATCATCATCGCGGCGTCTGCCGGCGTGGCTATTCCGCCTGCGGCGAAATTTACCACGGGAAGCTTCCCCTCACGGGCGATTTTGAGCACAAGGTCATAAGGCGCGCGCATTTCCTTGGCCGCCGACATAATTTCCTCTTCAAGCAAATTGGACAGGCGTCTAATTTCACCGGCAACCAGGCGCATATGGCGCACGGCTTCAACAACATTGCCCGTTCCAGGCTCACCCTTCGTCCGGATCATGGCCGCGCCTTCGCCGATGCGCCTGAGAGCCTCTCCAAGGTTGCGGGCGCCGCAGACAAAAGGCACATCAAAAGCATGCTTGTTTATGTGATGCTGCTCGTCGGCCGGCGTCAATACCTCACTTTCATCTATATAATCAACGCCCAACTCCTGTAAAATCTGCGCTTCGGCAAAATGGCCTATCCGGGCTTTGGCCATTACCGGGATGGTTACTGCTTCCATAATTTTTATAATAACAGTGGGATCGGCCATCCGCGCCACTCCGCCGGCAGCCCGAATATCCGCCGGAACCCTTTCTAAAGCCATAACCGCGCAGGCGCCTGCCTCCTCCGCTATTTTGGCCTGTTCCGGCGTTGTGACATCCATAATAACTCCGCCCTTGAGCATTTCCGCAAGGCCGGTTTTTACTGTCCAGGTTCCCTTCTGAGCCACGTCTTACTCCTCCAGTAATTGTAAAATTATACTAAACCTATTTATTCCTATTCCTCTTCCTCTGAACTAATCCTGGCTACTCCTACAACAAGGTCATCCTTATCCAAACGCATAATCAGAACACCCCGGGTGGAACGGCCCATAACTGAGATTTCGCTTGTTTTCATTCTGATTATAATTCCTTCTTTGGAGATCAGCAAAAGCTCTTCGTCTTCCTTGACAACTTTAAGAGCGACTACAGGACCTGTTTTGGGGCTTGTCTTAATGTTGATTACTCCATGGCCGCCTCTATTTTGAAGGCGGTAGTTTTTAACCGGTGTGCGCTTGCCGTGGCCGTTTGCGGTAACGACAAGCACATGGTCCCGGGGTGTAATTACACCTAGACCAACAACAACATCGTCTTTTTCCAGCAATATGCCCCTGACGCCGCGTGAAGTCCTCCCGTGAGACGAGACCTGTTCTTCATTGAATTTTATAGCTAATCCGTTTCTGGTGCCGATGATTACTTCACTGTTCCCATCGGTCAGCATTACATCAACCAGATCGTCGTCTTCGTCCAGGGTAACCGCGATTACCCCGCCTTTTCGGTTGCTGTCAAAAGCGTCCAGGCGAGTTTTCTTTACAACTCCCTTGCTCGTGGCCATAAACAAATATGAGTCAGGGTCAATCTTTTTGACAGGAATTATCGCGGTTATTTTTTCACCCGCCTCCAGGGACAGCAGGTTTACCAGAGGAAGTCCCTTGGCCTGCCTGACGGCTTCCGGTATTTCATAGACTTTTAGGCGGTAAGCCTTGCCTTTGCTTGTAAAAAACATCAAATAATGATGTGTGTTGGAAATGAAAAGATGCTGCACAAAATCCTCTTCCTTTGTGCCCATCCCCAAAACACCGCGGCCGCCTCTTCTTTGCCTGCGGTATGTATCCAGGGGGATCCTTTTGATATAGCCCTGGTTGCTCACCGTAATCACAACTTCTTCTTCGGCAATCAAATCTTCGTCATTCAAGTTTACTTCTTCTGTTAATATCTGAGTCCTTCTCTGGTCGGAAAATTTTTCTTTTATATCTTTAAGTTCTTCTTTGATAATTTGATATACTTTTGCCTCATCAGCCAGAATGCCGCGCAAGGTTGAAATCTTTTCTCTCAGCTCTTCATATTCACGGTCAAGTTTTTCCCTTTCCAACCCGGTCAGGCGCTGCAGGCGCATGTCCAAAATTGCGTCAGCTTGTTTCTGAGTAAGATCAAAGCGCTCACAAAGAGCCTTTCTGGCAATTTCCACCGTTCTGGAAGAGCGTATTGTTTCAATGACCTGGTCGATGTGGTCAAGGGCGATTATTAAGCCCTCGACAATATGGATTCTTTCTTCGGCCTTGTTCAGTTCAAATTTGGTTCTTCTCGTGACAACTTCTTTTTGATGCTTCAGGTAGTGGTAAAGAATCTCACGCAAGTTAAGGACCTGTGGTTTTCCTTCGACAAGCACAAGCATAATTACACCGAAGCTTTCCTGAAGCTGTGTGTGTTTATAAAGATAATTCAGGATTACCTGGGGATCAACGCCGCGTCTTAACTCAATGACTACCCGCAGTCCCTTACGGTCCGATTCATCCCTTAAATCGGTTATACCGTCAATCTTTTTTTCTTTAACCAGCTCGGCAATTTTTTCAACCAGCCTTGCTTTATTAACCATATATGGTATCTCATTGACGATAATAGCTTCTTTTCCGCTGCCGATTTTTTCGATCTCTGTCTTTGCCCTCATTTTGATCGAACCCCGGCCGCTGCTGTATGCTTCCCTTATTCCCCGATGGCCCATGATAAATCCGCCGGTAGGAAAATCTGGCCCTTGTACTTTGTCCATAATCTGTTCAACAGTTGTCTGCGGATCATCGATCAGCATGATGATACCGTCAATAACTTCGCCTAAATTATGGGGCGGGATGTTCGTCGCCATACCGACAGCTATTCCCGACGAACCGTTGATCAGAAGGTTTGGTATACGGGAAGGCAGGATAACAGGCTCCTCATCAGTTTCATCATAGTTGGGTATAAAATCAACCGTTTCCTTGTCAATGTCCGTCAGCATGGCGCCGGCTATTTTAGCCAGGCGGGCTTCAGTATAACGCATCGCCGCAGGAGCGTCGCCGTCCAGTGAACCGAAATTGCCATGCCCGTCAATCAAAGGATAACGGCAGGCAAAATTTTGGGCAAGCCGGACCATGGCGTCATAAACAGACACATCACCGTGAGGATGAAATTTCTGAAGGACAAAACCAACAACATTGGCGCTCTTGCGGTGAGGTTTTTCAGATGTCATGCCGAGCTTGTACATTCCGTAAATTATTTTCCTGTGTACGGGTTTTAGACCGTCACGGACATCCGGCAGGGCGCGCCCTATGATAACACTCATCGCATAATCAAGATAGGAGTGTTTCATCTCTTCATTTATGTCAATATCCTTAAACTTACCAAGAATCACTGCTGTTTCGCTTCCCTTAAATGAATTTTATACGTCCAGGTTGCGGACATTGAGAGCGTTTTCCTGAATAAATTCCCGCCGCGGCTCAACCTGGTCCCCCATCAGCATTGAAAATACAGTGTCCGCCTCAATCGCATCTTCAAGGTTTACTCTCAGCATAGTCCTTTTTTCGGGATTCATTGTAGTTTCCCAGAGCTGCTCCGGGTTCATCTCGCCAAGCCCTTTATAACGTTTTATGGATATGCCGTTTCTGCCGGTTGTTTCCAGCAGTTGTTCCAGTTCGGCATCGTTATAAACATAGTGCTGCATCTTGCCCCTGGATACCTGAAACAGCGGCGGCTGAGCTATATAAACATAACCGTGTTCGATTAACTGCCGCATATACCTATAGAAAAAAGTCAACAGCAGCGTCCTGATATGAGAACCGTCAACATCAGCGTCGCTCATGATGACAATCCTGTGGTAGCGCGCTTTGGTGATATCAAAATCCTCGCTTATTCCAGTACCAAAGGCTGTAATCATAGCCCGGATTTCTTCGTTAGCCAGAATTTTATCCAGCCTGGCTTTTTCCACATTGAGAATTTTGCCCCTTAACGGGAGTATAGCCTGAAAACGGCGGTCGCGGCCCTGTTTGGCGGAACCTCCAGCCGAATCGCCTTCGACAAGGTAAATCTCGGACTCAGCAGGATTCCGCTCCGAGCAGTCCGCAAGTTTACCCGGCAGTGTGGAACTTTCCAGCGCAGTTTTTCTTCTGGTAAGTTCCCTGGCTTTCCTCGCTGCCTCACGCGCCCTGGACGCGGTAACTATCTTTTCAATTAATCTCCTGGAAATGGCGGGGTTTTCCTCTAAAAATGTGGTTATTCCGTCCGCTACAACAGAATCAACAACACTTCTGACAATAGTGTTCCCAAGTTTGGTTTTAGTCTGTCCCTCAAACTGCGGTTCGGGAACTTTAATACTGATCACTGTAGTCAGCCCCTCGCGGATATCTTCTCCGGAAAGTGCAGACATACCGTTTTTAAGTAAATTATTTTTTCGGCCGTAATCATTGACGGCTCTGGTCAGGGCGCTTTTAAAACCCGCTTCGTGCGTTCCGCCGTCAACTGTATGAATATTATTGGCGTATGAAAACATGCTTTCCACGTAACCGTCTGTATACTGCAAGGCAATCTCAACCTGAATATCTTCTTTTTCCTTGCTGAAATAGATGGGGTTATGCAGAGCGCCCTTGTTTTTATTTAAATACCTGACAAAATCCTTAATACCGCCTTCATACTGAAAGCTGAACTCCTGATCCGTCCGTTCATCTTTTAATAATATCTTCAAACCTTTATTTAAAAAAGAAAGTTCCCTCAACCTTTGAATAACAGTTTCCTGATTAAATTCGGTCTCCTCGAAAATTTCAGGATCGGGTTTAAAAGTAATTTTTGTGCCTGTACAACCTGCGCTTACCGGGCCGCGTTCTTCTAAAGATGTTACTGCCACCCCGCGGCAATATTTTTGAAAGTAAACAAAGTTATCCCTGTTTACTTCTACTTCAAGCCATTCGGAAAGGGAGTTAACTACAGATACTCCTACGCCATGCAATCCTCCGGAAACCCTGTAACCTTTACCTCCAAATTTACCGCCGGCATGGAGTATGGTTAAAACCGTTTCGACAGCCGGTAAACCTGTTTTTGGATGTATACCAACGGGAATACCTCTCCCGTCGTCAATAATTGCAACACTTTCATCTTTATTCAGGACAACTTCGATACAACTGCAGAATCCTGCCACAGCCTCATCTATGCTGTTATCCACTACCTCGAAAATAAGGTGATGGAGGCCTCTTGCGCCGGTGCTGCCAATATACATGCCCGGCCTTAGCCTTACGGCCTCCATTCCTTCCAATACCTGAATCTCACCTACGTCATAGTCGCCGTTATTTTCTTTAAAATCCAATACAAAACCTTCCTTTGCTTACTGTTTCTTTGGAAAGACGCTTTCCAAAATACTATCCGACCTTTTCTTTAAAGTAGCGCTCGAAACGGGTGAAATAAAAACACCGCGGTCCGTAATTATAAATGCTCTCCCCGATCCCTCATCAGCAAGATCATGGACAAAATTCTCCTCTTTTACAACTGCCAGGTAATCTTTAACTATAGATGACTTTTCTACATTGCTGTTTAGAATCATAATTATACATTTTCCTGGGATAGCCACATCTCCTCCCAAATGGATAAGCATCTAAAATTCGCCACCTAACTTATAAATTTTTTTCCTCCCGGGGACGGGCCGGCAGTAATAAGGAAAGGAAGTTGTCCCTTTCCAAGGGGCGAATTACAGCTGCACTTAATGAACCCGTAAAATCTATAGAAAAATCATCCGTTGGAACAACATGCAAACAGTCCATCAAGTAACGCGCGTTGAAAAAAACTTCCAACGGTTCCCCCTGATAGTCTGCGTTTAATTTTTCCCTAATCCAGCCAGCAGAAGTATTTAAAAATAAAATACACTGCTGTTTACTGAGTGAAAAATGAATTACCGGAACTTCTTCCTGCGGCAGAAGCGCAGCCCTTCTTACCGCATCATATGTTTCCCTTACGCCTGCCTGAAGTCGTGAAATATATTTTGCCGGTATGATTTGATTATAAAGAGGAAACTGCCCTGCGATCAGCCTTGAGGACAGGATTGTATCCTCTGTGGAAAAAAAGACGTGATTTTGGCCTATTTCAATGACCATATTTTCTTCTTCAGCTTGTAATATCCTGTTTAACTCACTTAACGCGCTGCCGGGGACAATAACATTTAAAGCCGGTGTTGATACTTCCAGACGTGTTTCCGTTAAAGCAAGACGATGAGTATCTGTAGCCACAAGGCGGAGTTTTTGGTCCGAAATCTCAAAAAGCACACCTGTGAATAAAGGACGTGTTCGATCTGTGGAAACAGCAAAAATAGCCTGACGTATCATATCTTTAAAGATTTTTTTTGGCGTCTTGAGAGAATTTTCTCCACTGGGAAGCGGTATTTCAGGAAACTGCTCCGGTGGAAGACCGTAAATATTGATTTCTGATTCACCGTATAGAATTCTTGCACAGTCTTTCTCAGGCAAAGTCTCGATACTGATTACATCGTCAGTAAGGTGGCGTATTATATCGGATATCTGGCGGGCGGGAAGGCAAATTAAGTCGTTTTCCACAACATTAGCAGGTACTCTGCATTGTGTAGTAAGGTCTATATCAGTCAGAGTAGCTGTAATAAAGTCTTCTTCCGCCTTGATCAGCATACCGCCCAAAATAGGCATGGTTATCTTGGCGGGGCTTGTTCTATAAACTGTCTGTATTGCATGAAGGAGGTCTGATCTGTTTATGGTTATTTTCATCCGCGACATCCTTTCAGGTTCTTGTTTTTATTTAGAGATAAAATAATAGTACTAGTAATAGGAGGTGTGATTATGTGGAAACTTTAAAATATCTCAAACCCGGCGTGGGTTTCTTAAAAAAAATTAATGTGCAAAACTTTTATTTAACGGGTTGATTTATTGCTGCCGGATATTTTCTTCAAGTTCTTTAATAAGCAACTGTAATACCCTGTCATTTTGCATCAGGCCGTTTATTTTTTCACAGGCGTGCATGACAGTGGTATGATCGCGGCCGCCAAACTCATCGCCTATTTGCGGCAGGGAGCAATCGGTAAGCTGCCTGCATAAGTACATTGCCACATGACGCGGAAAAGCCCTGTCTTTACTTCTTTTCTTTGTTTTTAATTCCTCCGGCGACAAGTTGTAATATGACGCCACTGCCTTTTGAATTGCTATGATTGTAATTGGTTTTATTTTTTGAGGTGAAAGATAGTCCTTTAAAACTTCGATGGCTAATTCCTCCGTTATTTTACATTTATGCAGGGAGGAGAATGCAATCATCTTAATTAAAGCGCCTTCCAACTCGCGTATATTTGATTCGATTTTACTTGCGATGTGAGCAAGTATATCGTTTGAAATTTCCAGTTTTTCAATTTGAGATTTTTTTTGCAGGATGGCAATCCTGGTTTCAAGATCCGGCGCCTGGATGTCTGCAATCAAACCCCATTCGAATCTTGAGCGAAGCCTGTTTTCCAGTGTAGGGATCTCTTTAGGAAGGCGATCGCACGAGATGATGATTTGTTTATTTGCTTCATACAAGGTGTTAAAAGTATGAAAGAATTCTTCCTGTGTTCTTTCTTTTTTTTCTAAAAACTGTATATCGTCAACTAAAAGAATATCTACATTTCTATAGTTTGCCCTAAATTTACCCATTTCATTTTCCTGAATGGAAGTAATCAGCTCATTTGTAAATCTTTCTGTTGTAACGTAAGTAATTTTTAAATTCCTTTTGCTTTTAGTTATATGATGGCCGATTGCATGCATGAGGTGTGTCTTGCCAAGGCCAACCCCGCCGTAGATAAAAAGGGGATTATAAGCTTCGGCGGGTGATTCGGCTACAGCAAGCGAAGCCGCGTGGGCAAACCGGTTGCTGCTGCCTACAACAAAAGTGTCAAATGTATACCGGTTATGCAGGTGAGTTTTCTCTGTACCCTGGGCATATTTGGAGTCCTTTATTTTGCCCAGCAGGGAATCAGGTATTTCCCCTACGGTTACAAATTTAAGTTCAATGTCATCTTCAAGTATATCTTTCAAGATTTCTTTTATTGTCAATGAGTAATGAGTTGTCAGCCATTCCTTTGAAAAATGATCGGGAACCTCGATAAATAATTCATGGTCGTATATACCTATTGGTTGGGCTGATTGCAGCCAGGTTTCGAAAGAATGCCTGCTTAAACGAGACTCAAGTTTCTCCAGGATATCATTCCAGGCTTCTTGAACATGATTCATTTAATTTATTATCCTCCATGGTAAAAAAACCCAAATAATAAGGGTTAAAAAGGAAAATTTGAGCTTATTTTTTCTTGCCGGAATATGATTTTAACAGGTTAGCCGCTGGCCTTCTTATACAATTATAATAGCAAATTTTTAAGAAAGTAGCAACTGGATGAAAAGTCAATTGAACCTAATCTGTGCCTGGTTTTTTTCTTACTAAGCTTTTCTTGACTTAAGGCAGGTTTTTACTATATAATTATCCTGCTTATGATCAAGTGATCGGGAGAACACGTGTCGCGGTGTTTTTTTTATAGACCTTTTAAAAGTTTGTGTAATTATTTGAAAGCCGCAAGGGAGTGTAAAAGGGTGAAGAGAACATTTCAGCCGAAAAAAAGAAAACGTAAAAAGATACATGGATTTTTAAAACGCATGTCGGATCGTTCAGGAAGGAAAATTATTCTTAGAAGGCGCCACAAAGGAAGAAAAAAATTATCCGCCTAGTGCAGAAAAGTAAGGTTAAATATATATGTTAATCAGGTTATAACAGGATGAGCAGTTGTTTTAAGATTATTAAAAAAAACAGGGAGTTTCGCTGGATATTCCGGGTAGGGAAATCAGTTTCCAATTCTTCTTTGGTTCTTTATATACGCAGAAATAAGGACAGCTCGGAAAAAAGGTTCGGCTTTTCGGTGGGAAAAAAAGTTGGCAAAGCTGTTGTTCGTAATCGGGTAAAAAGACAACTGAAAGAAATTTGCAGGGTAAATAAAGAGGTTTTTCCTTACGGCAATGATTATGTAATTATTGCGAGAAAAGGCGCGGCTTTAGAAAACTACCACACACTTTTGAATAAAATTTTCCTGCTTCTTAAAAAGAATCAGGGCGGCAGGGTTGCCGGGAAAACTTCGGTTGGTAAAGTATAGAATGAGGTCTTAATGAGTAAGATTGTCATTATTTTAATAAAGTTTTATCAAAAGTGTATTTCACCTTTCTTTCCGCCTTCCTGCAGGTTTTATCCCACTTGTTCCGAATATGCCTGCCAGGCCGTTTCTAAATACGGGCTGGCTGTTGGCTTGTGGAAAACGGCCAAAAGATTGCTGCGCTGTCATCCCTTTTGCCCAGGAGGTTATGACCCGGTCTAAAGATATAAATCCCCGTGCGAATAATCTGGAGGTGATTTATTGTTTCAGTCACTAGTCGATGGAATGTCGTATCTGATGAATTTGCTCTTTTCTTTTACAGCCATGATACACCTGCCGAATTACGGTTTGGCTATTATACTGCTGACAGTGTTGATTAAAATTGCACTTTATCCATTATCCGCAAAACAGATGCGCTCGATGGTCTTAATGCAGCAACTGGCGCCCAAGGTGAAGGAGATTCAGGAAAAGTATAAGGAAAAAGACCCCCAGAAAATGCAGAAGAAAATAATGGAGTTATACCAGCAGAACAAGGTAAACCCGATGTCCGGCTGTTTGCCCCTGATCGTCCAGTTGCCTATTCTGATAGCTCTTTACCGTGCTCTTTTGTATTTTAAATATACTAACCCTGCATATGCAGGATTTTTATGGATAAGCAATTTAAGCCAGGTTGGCGATCACCTTTTTATTTTGCCTTTATTGGCTGGTGTAACAACATACCTGCAGTCCAAGATGACCATGACGACAAATGATCCAACACAGAGAATAATGTTATATACTATGCCGGTTTTTATAGTATATATTTGTACAACTGTTCCTGCCGGTTTGTCTTTGTACTGGGTTGTTTTTAATATTATGGGTATTATTCAGCAATACTTTGTCAACAAGCAGATTGCAGGAATAAAGGAGGCTATAACGGAAAGTGGCGGAAGTGGAAAAGGTAGGTAAAACAGTCAGCGAAGCTGTAGAACAGGCTTTGGCTGATTTAGGTATAGGAGTTGAACAGGCGCAGGTAGACGTGTTGGAGGAACCGGCACGGGGGCTGTTTGGCATTTTAGGGAACCGTATGGCCAAAGTCCGCGTGCGCGTTAAGGAGACTCCTTCTCAACGAGCCAGAAGCTTGCTGGAAAAAATCTTTAAAGCAATGGATTTTTCAGCAGATATGGATATCCGGGAAGGCAACGGGATTTTATCAATAGATATCCAGGGAGAAGGTTTGGGCGTGTTAATCGGTAAGCGGGGGGAAACGCTTGACGCTCTTCAATATCTGGTAAACCTTGGTGTAAATAAAAAGCAGGAGGGAAAATGCAAGGTTTTGCTTGATGTCGGAGGATACCGGGTACGCAGGGAACAAACGCTGGAGGAACTTGCTTTGAGGTTGGCTGAAAAGGCCAGGCAGAAAGGCAGGAATGTTGTCCTTGAACCGATGAGTCCTCATGAGCGGAGGATTATTCACACAACCCTGCAGGGTTTGGAGGACATTTATACATACAGTGAGGGCGAGGAACCTTACCGGAAAATAATTATTTCTCCAAAAAGGCATGCCCGCGCCTGAATAAGTATTGCAGCTTTTAAGGACTTTTGGAAGCGGTGGTGGTTTTGTTATCTGATACGATTGCAGCGATCTCAACACCTCTTGGGGAGGGCGGCATCGGCATTGTCAGGTTAAGCGGACCTGAAGCTTTTGATATTGCCAAAAAAGTCTTTATGCCTGCTGAGGGCATAAAATGGTGGAAGGGAAACCCCGGTCACAGGCTTTTTTATGGCCATGTAGCAGAACCACGAAGCGGCGAAATAATTGATGAAGTTCTTCTGGGTGTTATGGCTGCCCCAAAAAGCTACACCAAAGAGGATGTTGTCGAATTTAACTGTCACGGCGGGCTTATTCCCCTGCGCAGAACACTGGAGATTGTGCTGGGTCAGGGGGCCCGTTTAGCGGAGCCGGGCGAGTTTTCACGCCGGGCTTTTTTAAACGGCCGGCTGGATCTGATCCAGGCTGAAGCAATTATAGATATAATCAGGGCAAAAACAGATACAGGGCTTAAACTGGCCGTTTCCCAGCTGAAAGGGGATTTTTCAGGTAAAATAGGAACAATCCAAAAAGAGCTTACCGCTTTATTGGCTGAAGCAGAAGCATGCATAGATTTTCCGGAAGATTATCTGCCGGAAGACAGAGTTCAGACAAGGGGAAAACTGGTTAATATCATTGACCAGGTAGTTTTTTTAATCAGCTCGGCTGAGAAAGGAAAAATTTACCGCGAAGGTATCCTGGCTGTAATTGCCGGCAGGCCCAACGTGGGCAAATCATCTTTATTAAACGCCCTGCTCAGGGAAAAGAGGGCAATTGTAACCGAAATTCCAGGCACAACAAGGGATATTATCGAGGAAGTTATAAACATAAAAGGAATACCGATAAAAATTGCCGATACGGCCGGTTTGCGCCCGACCGATGATCCCGTGGAAAGTATCGGTGTGCAGAGGTCCCAGAAAGCGCTTCTTTTAGCCGACCTTGTCCTGTTTGTTATTGACGCTGTACAGGGCTTTACAAAAGAAGACCGGGAGCTTTTGGAAGGCCTCCGGAAGAAAAGAAAAATACTATTAATAAACAAAGTAGATCTTATAGGAGCCGGCAGGGGACTGCCAGCCATTTGCCTTGCCGGGGAAAGCCCGGTCCTTGAAATTTCTGCGAAAACGGGCGCAGGGCTTGAAGAACTTTCGGATACCATAGAAAAAATGGTCTTTGAAGGTAAAATTGAGCACGGGGGTAATTATCTGGTCAGCAACGTGCGGCACAGGGATGTTCTGCGCCGCTGCGAGGACCATTTAAAAGAGGCTTTACAGGCTTTTGATGAAGGCTTGCCGGAGGACCTGCAGGCTGTTGATCTGCGCTCAGCCTGGGTTACGCTGGGTGAAATAACAGGTTCAACGGCCACGGAAGAAATTATAGATCATATTTTTGCCAACTTTTGTATTGGCAAGTGAGGGAAGTTAAGATGGAGTATCTGGCCGGCACATATGATGTGATTGTAATAGGGGCGGGTCATTCGGGCTGCGAGGCTGCGCTGGCTTCAGCCAGAATGGGCTGCCGTACTTTGATTTTGACTTTAAACCTGGATAATATTGCCTTGATGCCCTGTAACCCTTCCGTAGGAGGGCCTGCAAAAGCGCAGCTGGTCAGGGAAGTGGACGCTCTCGGCGGAGAAATGGGTTTAAATACCGACCGTTCCGCTATTCAGGTGCGGATGTTAAACACGGCCAAAGGGCCGGCGATGCGTGCGCTGCGGGCTCAGGCGGATAAAAAATTATACCAGAAAAACATGCGGAGTGTTCTGGAAAACCAGCCCGGACTTGATTTGAAGCAGGTTCTGGTTGAAAGACTGGTCGTCTCCGGCAATACCATACATGGTGTAATTGGCAATACAGGGGCAAAATATTTAGCTCCTGCGGTCATTTTAACAACCGGAACTTACTTGAAAGGGCGTATCATCATAGGTGATCTTGCTTATTCGGGAGGACCCCAGGGCCAGTTTCCCTCGGTAGGTTTTGCCGGACACTTGCAGGAACTCGGTTTGGAACTCGGCCGCTTTAAGACGGGCACACCAGCCAGGGTTGACCGGCGAAGCATAGATTTTTCAAAGATGATTATTCAGCCCGGTGATCAGAAAAACCACAGGTTTTCCTTTCTTTCCGGCCGGATTGACCGTGAACAGGTACCCTGTTGGCTGACCTATACAAATGAAGCCACCCACCGGATAATCAGGGATAACCTGCACAGGGCGCCTTTGTTCAGCGGGCTTATTGAAGGAATAGGGCCGCGCTACTGCCCGTCAATCGAGGACAAAGTAGTGCGTTTTGCGCACAGGCCGGGGCACCAGGTCTTTATCGAACCGGAAGGCCTGGAAACGAACGAGATGTATGTGCAGGGAATGAGTACAAGCCTTCCGGAAGATGTCCAGCTGCAAATGCTTCGTACTTTGAAAGGTCTGGAAAACGTCCAGGTAATCAGGCCCGGTTATGCGATTGAATATGATTACCTGCCGCCTACCCAGTTGAAGCACTCCCTCGAGTGCAAGGAAATTCGGGGATTGTTCAGCGCTGGGCAGATCAACGGCACGTCCGGGTACGAAGAGGCGGCCGCTCAGGGAATTATCGCCGGAATTAACGCCGCCTGCTACGTTCAGCAGAAGGAACCCTTTATTTTGGGCCGCGCCGAAGCATATATAGGCGTAATGATCGATGATCTGATCACCAAAGGCGCCGGCGAACCATACCGGCTGTTGACTTCCCGCGCAGAGCACAGGCTGTTGCTGCGTCAGGATAATGCAGATCTGAGACTGACCGAAGCGGGTTATAAAGTCGGCCTGGTTTCTCCCGGGCGATACAAAGCTTTTTGTAAAAAGAAAAAATTAATTGAAGATGATCTGGAACGGCTGAACAAAACTTTTATCCCCGTTACCGAAGAAGTACAGACGGTTTTAGACCATTCGGGCAGCGCGCCGCTGAGCCAATCGGCAAGTCTTGCTTCTTTGCTGAGGCGTCCTGAGTTGAGGTATGAACACCTGCTCAGCCTGCCGGGAGGCAGGCCGGATCTTCCTGAAGACCTGTTCGACGAGGTAGTTGAGGAAGTGGAGATAGAAGTTATATATGCCGGATATATAAAAAAGGAAACTGAGCAGGTTAAAAAATATACGAAATTAGAAGAGCGATGGATACCTGAAGATATTAATTATGCTTTAATAGAGGGCCTGGCTAACGAGGCGAAGCAAAGGCTGGAAAAGATCCGCCCCCGCTCCCTGGGGCAGGCGAGCCGTATCTCCGGTATAACACCGGCCGATATAGCCATCCTGATGGTTCGCCTTGAGCAAAGAAGGCGGAAAGGGACCGTCAATGACAGCACAGCCATCTGATCATTGTGGTGAACTGAAATACTGGTGCTCGAAGGGCGCAGAAGAACTGGGGATTATTTTAAACAGCGAACAAAAGGAACTCTTCAATAATTACTTTAAATTAATTGTTGAAGGAAATAAAAAAATAAATCTGACCAGAATTTTAACTGAAAAGGAAGCCGCTCTGAAACATTTTGTGGATTCTTTAGCCTGTCTGCTCGTCGTACCGCTTGAGGGCAGCCCGCAGGTGGCTGATGTCGGAAGTGGCGCAGGTCTCCCGGGAATACCGCTGAAAATTGCCAAGACCGGGATTTTTTTAACCATGATCGAGTCCTCCAAAAAAAAGGCGGATTTTTTAAAAGATACGGTATTGAGTTTGGGACTTTCCAATGCTTTAACTATATGCGGCAGGGCTGAAGAAATAAGCCGCAGGGAAGAATACCGGGAACAATTCGACTGCGCCTTTTGCAGGGCTGTAGGGCCCTTGCCGGTGATTGCCGAATACTGTCTTGGGCTGGTTCGTGTAGGAGGGCTCATGGTTGCCTTAAAAGGCAGGGATGCGGAAGTTGAAGCGCAAGAGTGTGATCAACTGCTGTCGCTGCTCGGGGGAACGTTAAAAGAAATCAGGCAGTTGGTTCTACCCTATATCGGGCATGAACGGACACTTATTGTTATTGAAAAGACGCATCCGGCGCCGCTAAAATATCCCAGACGTGCAGGAATGCCCAAAAAGAGGCCTATCAAAATAGAAACTGAAAAAAGCGAAAATGAGCACGATTAGAAGTTGACCATTCTAACGCAAGTTAACTCAAGTTAATTCTCAGGATAGTTATAATAAAATGATCGGGTGAATCATTATTGATTATCGGACTTCTTACTCTTGAGCTTTTTTTCAGCCAGCCGGAATCTCTAAAAGATAAGCGCAGGCTGCTGAAAAGCATTATTGATCAAATAAGATCACGTTTTAATGTCTCCGTGGCCGAGGCCGGCGAACAGGACAAGTGGCAGCTTTCGCTGTTGGCCGTGGTTGCGGTAAGCAATGACAGCGCTTATGTAAACGGGATTTTATCCTCTGTGGAAGATTTTGTTGAGCGCATGGGAAAAGCCGAGATTTTATCCGTCAAGACTGAACTTCGCTAAAGCCTAAAGCAAATCCGTTTTTTAAGAATCCTGATTAGTTCTTGTTTTCTCCCAGACTATGTGGTATACTTTTCTTTGTTTAAATCCCATCTTCCACCCCAAACTGGGGCGTAGCCAAGCGGTAAGGCAGCGGACTTTGGATCCGCTATTTCGTTGGTTCGAATCCAGCCGCCCCAGCCAATTCGCATAATACAGTTTAATCATTTGTGAGCCATTAGCTCAGCTGGTAGAGCACCTGACTTTTAATCAGGGTGTCCGGGGTTCGAGTCCCCGATGGCTCACCAAAAATTATTAAAAATGTTATAGAATTTTTAACGGAGCCGTGAAAACAGCTCCGTAAATTTTTTTGTCATTTATACCAAAGGGCTGAAACTGCTTCAGTTCAAAAATGAAGAAAAAAGCGGGGTAGTTCAGATGAGTAGAATGCTGGCTATTTTAAAAAAGGAATTATTGTTACCATGACCATGGTCTTAATGACTTCGATGGGCATAGTGCGCGAACGTGAAAAAGGCGCCCTGGAACAGCTTATCGTTACTCCGGTGAAATCTTACGAGCTGATGCTCGGCAAAATAATTCCCTATATTGCCCTTGGCTACATTCAAGTTACTGTAGCTTTATTGGTCGGGGCGCTTGTTTTCAAATCGCCCGTACGGGGAAGCCTTGTAACTTTGAGCGCCCTGCGGTTTAAAAAGAAGATTGTATAACAGTATTTCTCAACGGGATTGGTTCCTTGACACAAAAGATTGCGGCATAGTAGACTGTTTATAAGATATAATTTTAAATAGGCGGGCGTGGCGGAATGGCAGACGCGCTGGACTTAGGATCCAGTGGGTAATACCCGTGCGAGTTCAACTCTCGCCGCCCGCACCAGTAAAAGTTGACAAGTTTCCGATAAGAAAGTTTGTCAACTATCCCTTTATTCATAGGGTTACGGTCTTTTTGAGAAGTTTTAAAGCAATAAACGATGTGGATTGAACTCACACGAAAACAGAATAAATTGACGCGAGGCACGATGGCTTAAAAAGAGCTGTCGTGCTTTTTTGTAATCAAATTTAGAAAGGACGGTTTTACAATGACAAACTACATTGACAAATCTGAACGGATTACTGAGGGCGTTCGCAAGTCCTTCCATAGCGCCGACTGCAAAATGGTTAGAGCAGGTTCTGATTAAAAATTACCATGATGCAATTATTCACCTTGAGGATTTTGCCAAGGCGCAACGGTTTAAGATAAAGCACTCAGAGTCTTCCGCACAGGAGCTTGTGATAAAACTCCCATTTTGACACGATCTAGTTGTTTTCTGCGGCTTTTTCTGTTAAAGTAAATAAAATAGGGTTAGTGTACCCAGGCAGGAGAGGGTGAGTTTTTTTGGCGCACATTGATGAGATCATCAAACGAATGGGGTATGCTGAGTCATCGTGTCTAAAATATAGGAATGATGGTTTTTATGGTGCGCCGTTTTCTGCCCACACCGCAAAGGTGCTGGGTGAACTTTCTCCGTATGCAGTCTATTTGATCAACGATGAACCTTTTGTTCTGTTTTTTGAAGAAAACTCCAATCGAGACGAAAGCAAACAGTTAAACAGAAGGATTTGGAATGCTCAAATTCCAGTTGCCATAGTTTGCGGAACTGGTAATGTGAAAATATATAATGGATGTTCTATTGATAAGAAAGAATGTATACTGACACAGGTGGAGAGTATTTCTACTGATACAGCTGACGAATATTCTCCTTTTTCATATTGGGATATCACCAATCAAAACTTTTGGGATAAATACACAGGACAGTTTAGCGGTGAAAAGCTCAATGACTGCTTGCTGAACAATTTATCTGACATTACTGAGAAATTAAGAAATTTGTACCATGTTTCTTTTGCGACAAAGCTGATGCTGCGTCTTATTTTCATTCGTTATCTTATCGATCGCGGTGTCGATTTGGATTACGTTGGTTTTTCATCTGACGTTCAAGTTTCAAGGAATTCCTTCTTGGAACTGCTAACACATAAGGAAAAGCTATATTCGTTATTTTCACATTTAAAAGAAAAATTCAATGGGAATTTATTTGAACTTGATGATGAGATTGATAATGCAAGCCTAACAGCAGATGTTCTTCAGTTGCTGTATGATTTTTTATCAGCCAATATCGATACTAAGACTGGGCAACTTTCCTTTTTTGATCTGTACGATTTTAATATTATTCCCGTTGAACTAATCAGCAATATTTATGAAATATTGTTGGGGAAAAAGAGTAGAGATAAAGATAAGGCCTTTTACACCCCGCAATACTTGGTCAATTATATTTTGGATAATTCCATATCACAGTTTGTCAGAGATAATGGGAAATGCAAGGTGTTAGACCCAGCTTGTGGTTCCGGAATATTTTTAGTCGAAAGTTATCGTTGTATAGTTGAAAATGAACTCAATGGAGCGCAATTTACCGAAGACAATGAATTTCTTCAGCACATATTGGCCGAAAATATTTATGGCGTTGACCTTAACGAAGATGCCATTGATGTTGCTATTTTCTCACTTTACCTTGCTGTTTTAGATTACAAGAATCCAAAGACGCTTAGAAAGTTTGTATTACCTAATCTTAAGGGGAAGAATCTCTTCGTCAATGACTTTTTTGATGAGGAGGCGTTGTCACCACTTCAGACTGTGATATTCGATTTCATTATTGGAAATCCTCCGTGGGGCAAAGGCAATCAATTGCTAATAGATTATTGCAAGAACCGCGGCTATGAGAGTTATATACAGAATAAAGATACCTGCAGAGGATTTATCCTCCGCTCAAAGGATTTTAGCAGTGCGAATACGCAGTGCTGTTTTGTGCTGCATTCAAAAATGCTGTATATGCAAAAACAACCCTCTAAGAAATTTAGGGGGTACTTATTGAATCATACAAAGATCATCAGAATTGTCGAGCTGTCCTCTGTTCGAAAGCTCGTGTTTAAAAATGCGGATGCGCCTGCGGTGGTATTAGCATATCGTTTTTCGGATGAAAATGTGCTTGAAAATCGCTTTAAGCACATTTCTATGAAACCAAATATATTTTTTCGTTTGTTCAACATCATCGTTGCAGAAAAAAACGATGTAAAGTATATTGAGCAGCGATTACTTTCGGAAAATGATTGGGCTTGGAAAACGCTCGTCTACGGATTAACAGGCGACATCGATGCAATTCTTTCACTGAAGAAAAACTTTCCTTCCCTTGGCGAATATATAGCCTTGCAAACACCGGCTTTTATAAGCGGAACAGGAGTAAAGTATGCGGATGGCGATAGGAAGGATGCATCTCATCTTTACGGACAGCCGTTATTAAAATCCGAAAAAGCAATTGATCATTTTACGATTGCACTTAATAGTATTACTAAATTTTTAAAAAAAGAAGTTGATAGACCAAGAGATGCCGCCTTATTTCAAGGACCATATTGTTTGATGTTACGAGGCATTGACATGTCTAATTACACCATGAAAGCCGTATATGAAGAAAAAAGTTTTGTGTTTAAGGAAGCCGTATTTGCAATTAAAGCTTCCTGTGAACAAAAATCTCAGTTACTTAATATTGTTGGATTATTGAATTCAAAGATATATGCATATTTCAATCTAATGCTGGGCTCTTCTTTAGGTATAGAGCGTGAACAGCGCCAAGTTGGTGAAGTTCTGGAATTTCCTTTTGTATATAGTCAGAGGATTGCTGAAAAAGTAGAGCTGATTCAAGATTTATTAAAGCAGGACGTTTTCACTGCAGAAAATGAACCAACAGCCGAAATAGACGAACTCAATTTAATGATCCTTGATGCTTTTCGGTTATCCAATAATGAGTTTGTGGATTATACTCTTCGTATACAGATTCCCCAGTTAGCAGAATCGAAAAATTGTGAGGCATATCGGCTGGTTGAAGCCAAAGATTTAGAGTCTTATGCAAGACCATTTTTTGAGTATTTGTCTGCGGTGTTTAAAACTTCAGAAAAATATGTTGTAGTTAATATTTATCCGCAAATTTCCAAGCATTATAGTGCTATTGAGATAGTTTTGCAAGATAATCAAGCTCAAGGATGGCTTCAAATCATTAACGATAAGGATTTCCAAAAAGAAGTCCTGACGAAATTTTCGGTTTATAAAATAAATGACTTGTTCTTTGAATTGAAGGATGTAATTTATTTTGAGGAAAACTCTTTTTATATTATTAAGCCAAATCTATATAAGAATTGGCACGCGGCAATAGCCCAGCTTGATTTAATGGAAGTTGTCGATCAGATTCTCTCAAGAAATGGAGGGGATAATTGATGGGCGGCTTTGGGAACGAATCTAACAATATTGCCTTTGAAAACGGTCTCTTTAACTTGATTATTGTGCATTTATGTCAATGCAGCCGCGAGATGAGGGATACGTGCAAAGCAACTGGAAACGGATTATACAATCACGAAGATAAAATCACGAATAGACTTGTCGCCAATCATCTGAACTTTAATGATTTGAAATTGAAGTTTATTTTACAGTCTCCCGAAATGTTTATCGCTGATGAAGACAATTACAGAGGCAGATGCGATATAAAAGTTGTATCCAGCAATTGGTTCAATAACGAAAACGATTATTATTTAGTGGAGTGTAAACGTATTGATGGTGGGAGTTACTTAAATCGCCAATTTGTTTCAGAGGGAATAGCACGTTTTGTTGTGAGCCCTCCTAAGTACCCGTCTTATCACAAGCGCAACATAATGTTTGGTTATGTTGTACAAGCTATTAATATTCCTGAAAATACCGCGAAGATTGATCAACTGCAGGGAGAGTTGCTGATTGGAGTGATATCAGGGAATATTTTGCTTGTCAATAATGAAAGTGCGGAATTTTATCAGTATAGTTGTCTGTATCAATCTGGAACTATTGACAGCATTGAGTTAGATTACTTGTTTTATGATTTTTCTTGTGTCATCCAGTATAATACTTAAGTTGTTTGGTATGTGTGCATTAGATGCTTCCGCTCAGATATAATATCTCGATTTAAAGAGGGTTCGAATACACGGTTTTTACAACCGCAGATTAAAGGATGTCGATTTCGGAAATAAAACACAGTAAAAACTGATCAATTCCTTCTTTGAAATAGTAAGGGGAGTATGATTTCATTATGGACAATTGCTGCGCTCCTGACATACCAAAGGTCTATAAAATAAGAATTGACGGTGAACTAATCGGACTGTCCGGGATTGTACAGGCTTTCCTGGATGTAAGGAGTCTGGACTTAATTGACAAAGAAGCTGCTGAAAAACTATTTATAAAACATAAAACATAAAACATAAAACATAAAACATAAAACATAAAACATAAAACATAAAACATAAAACATAAAACATAAAACATAAAACATAATTAAACATTTTGCAACATGCTACATTCGGGGAAAGGATAAAAAGACCTCCGGGAGTTGTTCCGGAGGTTAATAATTGACGCTAAATAACAAGGAGATTATGGTTAGTACAAATTATCTAAAACAAACCGTTCATGAATGTACAGTGGGCAGACGGCTGTTTTAGGTAAGATATTTAAACTGTCTTGGAGTTCCAATAAGAAGGAAGCAAAATGAACGTCCCCATGCTTCCCAGGTCGCGCTAAACAGTGAGTTGAAGCGGCTGAAGAGGGAATTGGAGGGGTTAATGTGAGCGCCGACCAGACGAGAAGAACATTAAATCAGCTTGATAAGGAACTGGCAGACTTGGAGAAAAAGCTTGCTGAGCTTGCTAAAAAGGAAGCGGATAAAACAAAGCAGATAAACGATGTTCAAAAGAGCATAACGAAGAATACATCTGCTTCAATGTTGTCATCAAAGCGCCGTCAGATACAAGGGTATCAGAACGAGCTAGCAAAAGTCGTTGATGATAAAGCCTACATAAACAAAAAGATTGCAGATAAAAGGATGAAGCGTGCCGATACCACTGTTAAGCTCCAACGGGAGGAGGCTGCTGAAATGCAAAAGGCATACAAGGCGCAACAGGCAATACAACGTGGTTATGAACGGCAAATAGCGGATTTATCTGCCCAAATAACGAAGCAATTATCCGCAAATAAATCACCGCGCCACATATATGAAGAAAGTGGTCATGAAGAGTACGATGTCTTTATCTCCCACGCCTCTGAAGATAAAGCGGGGTTTGCGGACGCATTATGTAAGGAGCTTAATGCCAGCGGCGTCAAGGTATGGTATGACGCGCTGAGCATTGGGTGGGGCGACAGTCTACGTGCCAAGATAGATGATGGTTTGAAAAAGTCACGTTTTGGCATCGTGATTCTTTCAAAGGACTATATAAGCAAAGGCTGGACGCAATATGAACTGGACGGGCTATTTCAGATTGAAATGACTAACGGCAAGACGATACTTCCAATATGGCACAACATCACGAAGGATGAGGTTCAAGCCTTCAGCCCTACATTGGCTGGTAGAAAAGCTTTGAATACAGCGATGTTTTCCGCCCGGGAAATTGCGGATGAACTCATAAAGATATTGCCCAGCGCCAGTTTAGCGGATGCGGCAGAAGAAAGGGAGGATATACCAAATGGATAAAATGCGTTTTGAATCGCCTGATATAACTGCTGCGAACATCGACAAAATCGCCGCAATGTTTCCCGGCGTTGTCACTGAGGGAAAGGTGAATTTTAACCTGCTCCGCTTCATGCTGGGTGATGAGGCGTATGGCGATGAAGCCTATGAGTTTACCTGGGTAGGCAAAAGAGCCGCCATTGCCGAAGCGGGACGGCCTATCCGCAAGACGCTGCGCCCCTGCGTAGAGGAAAGCAAAAACTGGGACACCACCGAGAACCTCTACATAGAGGGCGACAATCTTGACGTGCTGAAGCTGTTGCAGGAAAGCTACCTTAGCAAGGTTAAGATGATTTACATAGATCCGCCATACAACACGGGTAATGATTTTGTTTACCGTGATAACTTCACGCGGGATAAAAACGAGTATGATGAAGAAGCGGGCGTATTTGATGAGGACGGCGACCGCCTGTTCCGAAACACCGAAAGAAACGGGCGCTTCCATTCGGATTGGTGCAGCATGATGTATCCACGGCTGGTACTGGCGAGAAATTTGCTACGGGATGATGGTGTTATTTTTATTAGCATTGATGATGGTGAAGTAGGAAATTTGCGTGAAGTTTGCAATGAGGTGTTTGGTGAGGCGAATTTTGTATGCAATGCGATATGGGAAAAGAAATTTAGCCCGCAAAATGATGCGAAATGGTTAAGCGATAATCATGACCATATTTTGATATTTGCAAAGAATAAGTCTGTGTGGCATCCTAATAAATTGCCCCGCACCGAAGAAACAAACGCTCGATTCTCAAATCCAGATAACGATCCTCGTGGTGTTTGGGCATCGTCCGATATGACAGTAAAAACATATAGTGCAGATTATGATTATCCAATTATTACCCCAAGCGGTCGAGAAGTATGGCCCACCAAAGGTCGATGTTGGTCTATGCCGAAATTAAAAGTCGAGTCTTTAATAGCAGATAATCGCATTTGGTTTGGAGCAAATGGTGATAATGTTCCACGTATTAAAACTTTTTTATCGAATGTGGTCGATGTCGGTTTAGTTCCAACAACAATTTGGAAGCATTCGGATGTTGGGCATAATCAAGAATCTCGACAGGAATTAAAAAATTTATTTGATGGTGTTGGTATATTTGATGGACCAAAACCAATACGTTTGTTATTGCATATGTTACGCCTCGGTTCTATACAAGATTCCATCATCCTTGACTTCTTCTCCGGTTCCGCCACCACTGCCCACGTTGTCATGCAGCTTAACGCTGAGGACGGCGGCAAGCGAAAATTCATCATGGTGCAGTTGCCTGAACCCTGCCCCGAAAAAAGCGAAGCTGCCAAGGCTGGCTATTCTAACATCTGTGAAATCGGCAAAGAGCGCATCCGCCGAGCGGGGGAGAGGATAGTTGACAGTTTACAGTTGACAGATGACAGTAAAGAGGTGATGAAACAACATGGGTGCATCAAGTTATCGAGATCTGATTGTTTGGCAAAAAGCGATGGAGCTGACGGTGATGATTTATTCTCTGGTCAAGAAATTGCCGAAAGAGGAAATTTACGCTCTGTCGGATCAGATGAGGCGAGCGGCAGTGTCAATTCCTTCGAACATAGCGGAGGGGCAAGAAAGAAACACGAACAGGGAATTCATTCAGTTTCTGGCAATAGCACAGGGATCGAAGGCGGAATTGGAGACTCAATTGTTGATTTGCGTCAAGGTGGGATACCTTGCCGATTCGGACATTTCGGAAGCGAAAGAATTGATACGGGAAATAGGCAAAATGCTGAGTGTCCTCATTACAAAACTGAAAACTGTCTGCTGAAAACTGTCCACTGCCAACTCGACGTCGGCTTCCGCGTCCTCAAGCTGGATTCCACCAACATGCGGGACGTGTATTACGCAGCGGGCGAATATACCCAGGACTTGCTCTCAATGATGGAAGATAACATCAAGGACGACCGCACTGATATGGATCTGCTTTACGCCTGCCTTTTAGACTGGGGCCTGCCCCTCTCTATGCCGCACAAAACGGAAGTATTAAATGCAAACGGCGAGGTTGTCGCTAATTCCGAATTATGCATTCCGAATTCCGAATTATTCACAGTTCATACCTATAATGACGGCGATCTCATCGCCTGCTTTGATAAGCGCATCAGTGACAAGGTGGTCAAGGAAATCGCCAGGCGTCAGCCACTGCGCGTCGTGTTCCGCGATTCAAGCTTTTCTTCCAGCCCGGAGAAGATCAACGTGGAAGAAATCTTCAAACTGCTTGCGCCCAATACGAGCGTGAGAGTGCTGTAAGGGGGTGGAGCGATATGGCAAAGAAAAAGAAAAACGAAATTACAATCCGCAGTTCCGCCGCTGAGTATCTGACTTTTATAGCATCAACGGGCGATAGTCAGGATAGCTTTGAAATGCGGTATGAGGACGAAAATATCTGGCTGACACAAAAAATGATGGCTACGTTGTACGATGTATCGGTTTCCGCCATCAACCAGCATATTAAAAAAGTTTTTGATGACGGCGAATTGGATCCGGATTCAGTTATTAAGAAATACTTAATAACTGCTGCCGACGGCAAGCAGTACGGTACAAACCATTATAACCTGCAAATGGTTATCGCCGTTGGGTTTAAAGTGAATAATCAACGTGCTGTTCGCTTTCGTGTTTGGGCAAACCAGATCGTAGAGCAGTATACGATTAAAGGCTGGGTTATGGATTCCGAGCGCCTTAAAAATGGCGGCAGTATCCTTACTGAGAAATATTTTGAGGAACAGCTTGAAAAAATCCGTGAGATACGCCTTAGTGAGCGGAAATTCTATCAGAAAATCACCGATATTTACGCTACTGCGCTTGATTATGACAAATCGGCAAAGACAACTAAAGACTTTTTCGCAAAAGTACAGAACAAAATGCACTTTGCCGTCCACGGTCATACGGCGTCAGAAGTAATATACAAACGTGCCGATGCCGAAAAGCCTTATATGGGGCTTACAACATGGAAAGATGCGCCGGACGGTAAGATAATCAAGAACGATGTTTCGATAGCGAAGAACTATCTTACTGAAGATGAGATGCGTTCTTTGGAACTGATTGTGTCAGCGTATCTCGACCTTGCGGAGAACAGAGCCAGAAGGCATATTCCGATGACAATGGAAGATTGGGCAAAACGGCTTGATATTTTCTTGCAGGCGGACGACCATGCAATTCTGAGGGATGCAGGGCAAATTACAGCAGAGATTGCCAAATTGCATGCCGAAACTGAATTTGAGAAGTACCGCATTGTTCAGGACAGGCTTTTTATGTCCGATTACGACAAATACATCCATGAGCTTGAACAGTTGCGGCAACAGGAAAAGGAGGAATCCAAACCGGATTCGAAAGGCGGCGCCGGCGAATGAAACTGCAGTTTAAGCACCAGAAATTCCAGGCAGACGCGGCAAAGGCAGTGTGTAATGTGTTTGCCGGACAGCCGTACCTCACGCCCAGTTATATGATGGACAAGGGTTATGTAAAATATGATCAGATAACAACAGACGAAGCGGAACGCTTCACCGGTTTTGGCAACTCCAAACTCATGCCGGAATTAAACGACGGAATTATCCTTGATAACATTAATAAAATCCAGCGAAGCAATCAGATTGAGCCTTCCAGGCAATTGGAGGGGCGTTATAACCTGACGGTGGAAATGGAAACCGGAGTCGGCAAGACTTATACATATATCAAGACCATGTACGAGCTGAACAAGCGATACGGCTGGAGCAAGTTCATTATCGTTGTG
>LDZU01006751.1_pt1 | contig 35647 bp, 40 predicted proteins | sample 615531 | NCBI WGS metagenome assembly LDZU01 (sample SAMN03408293, study PRJNA278302) | terrestrial metagenome | isolation source: oil reservoir sample SB2 | place: USA: Alaska, North Slope, Schrader Bluff formation | collected 2011-09 | reverse complement strand
CCCAAAACGCGGTTTGCGGCGGCGGACGTTATGACAACCTTGCCGAGTCGATAGGGGGCAAGCATACCCCTGGTGTCGGTTTTGCGGCCGGTGTGGAACGCATTGTCCTTTCCATGGAGCAGCAGGGCTGCGATTTCGGGTCGCAGCCGAAAACGGACGTTTACATCGCTTCGGCCGGGAAGGAAGCCAGGAAAAGGGCCCTGAAGATTTTGCATGAACTGAGGAGCCTGTGCATATCTTCCGACATGGATTATCAGGACCGTAGCTTCAAGGCGCAATTCAAGACCGCGAACAACATGGGTGCTGAATATGTTTGCGTCATAGGGGAAGACGAGCTTCAGTCTGGTATGGTGACGCTGAAAAACATGAATTCCGGGGATCAGCAAACACTGACGCTGGAAGAGGGGCTCGACATACTGAAAAGGGCCGAACTCTCCCGGAAGAGCCGATAAGGACTTGGAGGACGGGAACGCAATGACAACGGATTTTTTCGACGAAAGCTGGAAACGAACCACATACTGCGGTTTTGTGGGACAAAGCCATGAAGAGCAGGAAATAGTTCTTAACGGCTGGGTCAGGCGCAGGAGAGACCTGGGAGGCATTGTTTTCATAGAGCTGTGGGATCACACGGGAATCGTACAAACCGTCTTCAACCCAGAGCTCGGCGAGACCCTTTATGAAAAAGCCAAGACGCTCAGGAACGAATTTGTCTTGGCCTTGAGGGGCAAAGTAAGAAACGGCCCCAGGGGACGGAAAACCTTTCGATGGATACCGGTTGCTGGGAGGTGGCGGTGACGGACTTTGTCATCCTGGCTTCGGCGGAGCAGCCTCCCTTCGAGTTGCTGGAAACGGGCAAGGTGGACGAAAACATTCGTCTCAAATACAGGTATCTGGATCTCAGAAGAACCCAGATTCAGTCAAATCTCAGGATCAGAAGCACTGCTGCCAATTTTACGAGGAATTTCCTCACCGCCCGCGGGTTTGTTGAAGTCGAGACTCCCATGCTGACCAAGTCCACGCCCGAAGGAGCCCGTGATTACCTTGTGCCGAGCAGGGTAATACCGGGGCGTTTCTTTGCGCTTCCGCAGTCGCCCCAGATTTTCAAGCAAATTCTCATGATAGGCGGACTGGACAGGTATTTCCAGATCGTCAAGTGCTTCCGTGACGAAGACCTGCGCGCGGACAGGCAACCTGAGTTTACCCAGGTGGATATCGAGATGAGTTTCATCACCGAAGAAGACATACTTGAGCTCATAGAAGAATATATACGTGGGTTGTTCGAAACCACGACAGGAGTCGTCCTCGAGGAAGAATTCCCAAGGATCACCTATTGGGATGCTATGGACAGGTATGGATCGGACAAACCCGATCTGAGGATCCCTTTTGAAATACAGGATCTTTCAGGCTGTTTCTCGGAAACGGAATTCGAACCCTTTGCCAGGACACTCGAAAAAGGTGGGGCGGTCAAGGCGATTTGCGTTCCCCGGGGAAGCCGACTTTCCCGAAAGGAACAATCTGACATTGAAACACGTGCCAAAGATCTAGGTGCCAACGGGTTAGCTCCCTTCAGGCTGAAGGAAGGTGTGCTCAAGGGCCCTCTGGCCAAACGCCTTTCCGACGAAGAAACCGCCTCGATCATCCGGGAAACGCGCATCGCAGAAGAGGACCTTCTGCTCCTTCTCGCGGACGAAAACAGAATGAAGGCAAATCAGGTTCTTGGCCAACTGCGCCTCGAACTTGCGAGACAGCTGGATCTCATTGACGAACGTGCCTGGAAGTTCGCCTGGATTACCGATTTCCCGTTGCTCGAGTGGGATGAGGACGAAAAGCGATGGACGGCTTTGCACCATCCTTTTACGGCGCCAAGGACGGAAGACATTCCTCTTCTTGAAACGCAGCCGCAGGATGTAAGGTCCAGGGCTTACGATCTTGTTCTGAACGGCTACGAGATAGGCGGGGGGTCGATAAGGATTCACGACTCGTCGGTTCAGGAGAGGCTTTTTCAAGTCCTTTCCTTCACACCGGAAAAAGCCAGGGAACGGTTTGGCTTCCTTCTTGACGCCCTGGCCTCCGGGACCCCTCCGCATGGCGGGATTGCATTGGGTTTCGACCGCTTGGTCATGCTGCTTTGCGGCAAGCGGTCCATACGTGACGTCATTGCCTTCCCGAAAACCCAGAAGGCCCAGTGCCTTATGTCGGGCGCTCCGTCCTCTGTGGACGAATCGCAGCTGGAGGAGCTGCATCTTTCGCTCAATCTGCCCAGCGAACAGAATGAACCATGAAAAGAGAAGGAAGAGGTTTGATTATAGGTAGTTGCCTGTACGCGTCGTGGAAGTACCTTTTCGAAGAGAGCACCTGTGGGCTTACCGGAACCATAAAGTCGGAAGGCTGGAAAGAAATCTCTGATATGGCGGCGTGGTTTGATGCGAACAGGGGAAAGACATTTACCTGCGAACTTGCTGACGGCAGTATTTTTGAAATTGTCGCTTCGGGTATTAGGATGCACGAATCAGGGCACTACAGCGAATCTTCTCTTAAAATAACAGGGAAAAGTGCAAAGCAACGGAATGACAAAGGATGCGCCGGTTTTGAAAAACCCGTTGTTAGTGGATAATTAAAGCGAAAGAGAACCAAAGACGCGAGTTGCGGAAATCGCAAAAAAACAGGAGGAGGGATAATGATGGTTTCTATCCGCTTTCTTGGACATGCCTCTTTTGCGATCGAAGGTGAAGGGCTCAAGGCGATCGTCGACCCGTTCCTCAGTGGCAGCGGTGTAGCACCCGTGGACGCATCGAGTTTTAATGACAGGAACTATATCTTCGTCACTCACGGACACGGCGATCACATAGGTGATACCGTCGACATCGCGAAAGCCAGTGGCGCAACGGTTATTGCAACCGTTGAAGTCTGCCATTACCTCGCTGCAAAGGGGGCAAAATGTCATCCGATGCAGGTCGGAGGTGTTTATAGGTTCCCCTTTGGCAAGGTTAAAATGACTCCCGCCTGGCATGGTTCGGGGATTACTGAGGGCGACCAGATGATATGCGGCGGTATGCCGGGCGGCTTCCTTTTGGAGGTGGAAGGCAAGAAGATTTACCACGCCGGAGATACGGGTTTGACCATGGAAATGAAGCTCCTTGAGGAGGAAACAGTAGACGTGGCTCTGCTTCCAATAGGCGGGAACTTTACCATGGACATAGACGATGCCGTGCGGGCGGTGAAATTAATCCGTCCGAGGATCGTCGTACCGATGCATTACGACACCTTCGACGTGATAAAGGCGGATCCCGTGGAGTTTGCTGCGAAGGCTTCCGAGGCCGCAGAAGTCAGGGTTCTCGATGTAGGTGAAACTATGGAACTGTGATGCATGCAAGGGAGGCGCTTTAGCGTCTCCCTCATTTTTTCAAAGTGTACAGGAAAAAGTGTTTTTAAATACACGCGGTGGCTCGGAGCCCGCGCGCGTTCTTTTTACGTGTACTTCAAACCGAAAACAGGATGGAAAATCCTCTCATCGTGCAGGAACTCTGCCTGCTTCTCCATGGCTAGCCTGGTCTTTTCCCCCAAATTGACGGCCAGCACAGAGGAGAGTATGTGAACTAGAAAAAGCGGCCCTATAATACTGCTGCCGAACATCGGGCTAGCAGCACTTACGAAGAACGAAAGATCGGCATAGCGGCATACGGGAGCTGCCGGGCTGTCGGTGATGGTAACGATACGGGCACCTTGTTTCGACGCCTGTGCCACCGACTCCGTAACCTCTATGGCGAAGCTGGGGAGTTCGCAAACGACTACTACGTCCTCTTCGCCGATGGACCGTGCCTGTTCCTGCAGCGCCATGCTGGAACGCTTGAGAAGGACCGACGGCATCCCCATGACGCGGAGTCGCATGTAAAGGGATTCGGCAACAAGGGAGGAGATACCCCACCCAAGGCAATAGGATATTCGTGCTTCACGAAGCATGGAACAAAATGATTTGACCGCTTCAGGCGTTATCCGGTTCCATGTATCGTCCAGATTGGCGTGCTCAAGCTTGTATATGGTCTGGGACAGGTCTTGTCCGTTGCTTGTGACCCTGGCTAGCATGGCCGCCGGGTTTACCTGTTCCAGTATCGCCTCCTGCAGCGCGCCCTTAAGTTGTGCATACCCCTCGAAACCCAGCATCCTTGAAACCCTTACGAGTTGTGCTTTGGAGACTTCAAGCTCTTCGGCCACTTCGCCGATGGATTTGAATGCAGCCTCCCTCATGTTGGATAAAAGATAATCGACTACGCGCCTGGCCTTTTTAGGCATTCCTTCCAGGTTTTGCTGCAGCCTTTTCTGTAGTTCGACCGAGTCCAAAGTTGTCACTTCCAATCTATATAGTGAACTTTCAGGCAGATTCTGTAGCCTCAAGTTTAGAATCGTCGTGAGCTTTAGTCAACGCTTCAAGTTCTGGATTAACTTTGCCTTTTTCATGCGCATGGGTTGCCTTTTTCGCTTTTTCGCGGATTTCATCGCGTATCCGTCGAAATACGAAGTAAAGAAAAAAGATCGACAAAAGGGCCGAGGAAGCCGTCGAAAGAGGCTGGCACCACCAGACACCGCTCAAACCAAAGAAGGCGGCCAAAACCAGTGCCGAAGGTATTCGTGCCGCCAGCGAGCGGGCGAATTGGCTGACCATGCCGTAGACTGGATACCCGCTCCCCTGAAAGAACCCCCATAAGGTTATATCCACGGCTGCGAAAAGATAACCCGTGGCCGAGGCCCTGATCGATGCCGTTGCCATCGCTGCAACCGCATCGGAAGGCTGGAACAAAGCCAGCACGGGGTGTGGCCAGATATAGATGACGGTACCTATTGAAAGCATCATTGCTGAAGAGCCGATAATAGCAGTTGAAAGGGCTTTTTTTACACGGTAGAAGTTACCCTTTCCTATGTTGTATCCAACAAAAGGTACCAGTGCTCCGTTAAGTCCGAAAACCGGAAGAAAGGCAAGGCCTTCCACCCTGTTCCCCAGCATCCATGCGCCGATGGCCCCGGCCCCGTAGCGGGAAAGTATTTTGTTCATGGATGCCGAGCCGATAGCCATGCTCCCTTGGGAGAGAAAGACCGGGATCCCGATCGAGAGTATCCTTTTCCATCGGTAAAACAACCCTTCAGGGACCTTAAGGGATGGTCTGAGTTCATCCGACGCTTTCAGGCGCCGCATTACGTAAATCAGGGATAACATTCGACCCACGACGGTAGCGAAGGATGCTCCGGCGATTCCCCAGCCGAAGGTGAAGATGAAAAGAGGATCCAAAAGGGCGTTGACCCCGTTTCCGATGATCATCGCCTTCATGGGTGTCACCGTGTCGCCCTGGCTACGGAAAAGGGAATCTGCAAGTAATGCAAAAGCCATGGGTGGTATGCCTATTATCATCCAGAAGGAGTAAAGGTAGCTTTCCGATAATACCTGACCTGTGCCTCCAAGAAAGTCAAAAAAGGCGTTGGAGAGTCCTGAAAAAAGAAGAGGCATCGGCAAGACTGAGACAAGAATCAAAAGAAACAGCGAAGCATCGCAGAACCGTTTGGCCTCCTCAGCTTCTCCCGCTCCCAGCCTGTTGCTGATGGTTGTCGTCGTTCCCACGGCGATGCCGTTTATAAGCGCGAAGATAATGAACATGACCGGAAAAGTAAGTGACATGGCGGCAAGCGAATATTCACCGAGCCATGACACGAACACGGTATCTACGAGGTGAAACAGCGTATGGAAGAACATCGAAAAAATAGAGGGAACGGCAAGCTTCCAGAGTGCCTTGCTTACGCTTCCGCTTCCCATGTCTACGTTTTTTCTGCTTCTTGATGGCACTTTTCTATCCTCCGGACAAAAGACATCCTTGCATTGTAATAAGTCCGCTGTCAAAGGACAACAGCGTCCGGCAGAAAGTGTTTTCTATATCATCCACAAGATGTTTTCTTTAATATTTTCGATCGGAACCCCGGTTATCCTGGAAAGGGCCCTGAGTCCGTATTCACCGTGCCCGCTGAGAAGGGAACGCTGCCTTCGGTGGACCGTCCATGGGCCGTAGGGAGTATTGCGTGCAAGAGATATGGCGAGGGCTTCCGCCCTTGCCAGCTCACCCAGGGCTGGGTGGGCCGGTCCGGCCAAGACGGTTTCTCTCAGTGATGCAGTTTCGTGCAAGCCGATGCGCAGAATCTCGAATCCAAGTTGTCTTGCACGGTCGAGCAGTACTCCTGTTTGCCGGGCGCATTCTTCCGTGGAAAGAGGATTAAAGCGGCCCGAGTAAAAGAGGTTGGCCAGTGGCGTGTTTGGAAACACGAGACAGGGATAGAGGCGAAGCTGCATTTCGGCTTGCCCCTTGAGACTTGCCAGGATTTCGAGATCCCTAAGCGAGCTATCCAGGGTTTGACCGGGGAGCCCCGTCATCAGCTGCGCCCCGGGGGTTATGTTCTCGGTCATGATCATTTCCAGGCGTTCGAGAGCGGTTCGGCCATCGTAGCCCCTGTGGCAAGTCTGAAGCACCTTATCGTCAAGGGATGTTATGCCAAGTTCCACTACACCGACGCCGAAAGAAAGCAGTTCCTCAAGTACTTCCGGCGTGATGCAAAGCGGATGGGTCGAAATCCTCAACCCGCTTCCCTGAGGGGCTTTCGTTGCGGCTTTCAGGAAGGACTTTCTCAAACTCGGGGGAAGACAAGTGAAACTTCCACCGAAAAAGCAAATCTCGACGGCTTCCGGAAATTGTTCGACGGCTGTTTGGACGTCCCGCGGTGAAAGCCCGTTATGTTCCCCGGTAATAGCCTGTTGGTCGCAATATATACACCTTCGGGGACAGGCTTGCATGGGAAGGAAAAAGGGAAGACGCTTCACTGTGTCTACTCACCGACCCAGTCCGGACGTATGGCGGCCCAGGCGAACATGTCGGCCTGGAATTCAAAACTGGAAAGGGGAGTGGCTGTCGCAGACCAGAAGGCCTCACCACGTTTGTGACGAAGCAGGTGGTAAAGCTCGTGGAAAAGGGCAAATCGCTTCCATATGCTGGGCAGGTTCCGATTGACGTAAATCCTCGCCCGGTTCCCCCTGGCGACATGGAGCCCCCAAAGTGTCGAAGGAAGAACCACCTCTTGTAGTTCCAGGGTTCGACCTGTCTCTTCCTCTGCCTTGACGAGGATTTCAAATTCACCCAAACCCACCCAGGGTTCCGCTTCTTTCAGCGCCCAGGAGGGTATGTGCTCGGGCGGATTTGGAAAATCAAATCTTTTTACGGTTTCAGTTGGTTCCATCTCCGTGTTCCCTGTCCCATTCGCTCAATGCGGCGTCAACAAGCTTTTGTACCAGCTGGATTTCCCTGTTTGAGAGTTTCTTGCTTCTGTACCAGATTTCGACTCCTTCAGCGTTTTCCAGAAGTTCCTCCAGCTGAAGGCGTTCCGTTTTATCATTATTGCCGTTTCGGACTATATCGGCCACTCTGACGTCAAGGCTTTCCGCGAGGCGTTGAAGCAGCTTCATGGAAGGGAGTCGGCGGTTGCTCTCGAGGGCCTGTATGTAGATCCTGCTGACCCCTACCAGGTCGGCAAGCTGTTGCTGTGTCAGGGATTTGGCCTTTCGCAGGGTTTTGATCCTGAGTCCCAGGCTCATGTAATCACCTCCTGAAAAAGTTACAAATATTATACTACTCTGGAGTAATGTTGACAAAATGATTTGGATACCCCTCGGCCCAGTGCAAAAAAAGCGTACAAGTCAAAAGATCCGCCGCTCCTCCTGGGCTTATCCCTTCGGCGCTGAAAAGTGCGTCCGTTTCATGGATAAGACCTCTAGCCTCTTGGGAAAAAGGGGGTGTAATTGCAAGCAACGGCAAAAGCATTTCCCTGTAGCGGCCTTTCCAGAAGGAATAACCCTTTCTAGCGACGATGTTCGTGTCTTCACAGCCGTCCATGAGGTGAAACAATGCATAAAGAGCGCTGTCGTTCAGGTCCGCGCCTTTAGCCAGGGCTTTTCGCAGGGCGGGGAGCCCTTTCCCCACAACAGTGGGAAACCCGTCTTCCACCTCGCCACGGATTCCCCTGAGCCCATGGTCCAGGAATATTTTCTCTCCGCTGGTCAATTTCCTTGGCGGTGGAGAACTTTTGAGTGACTCCAGCTCTTTATCGCAGCACCCTGAAGCGGCGGCTGCCGCGGTCTTTGTGATTCCTTCCGGTGTAAGTCGGTGTTCCGATGCGATCATAAAACCTGCCCCATAAAGTAAAAGCGACATCGCGAAAACAAGACCCTTGTGCGTGTTTATCCCGCCTGTTTCAGCAAACATGTCCTGTTCCATACGAAGCCCTTCCTGCCTCAACAGGGAAAGAGCGTCGCGGGGTGTTACGCCGGTGGTGCCTATCGATGCCTGATGCGGCCAGTGCGGTGCCAGCGCCATGGTGCTCGACAAAAAAGTCGTGTAATCCATGTCCTTATGGGCTCCAGGCCCTATCCTGTCCACCAGCCCAGGCTTCGGGGCCGTGTGGACCTCTGTCAGGCAAGCCGCCGTAGCTAGTGCAGCCAAATGGATTTCGTGTTTCACGAATAAAACCTCCTTGACGAAGCGGGACGACAGCTTCATACTAGGCAAAAACCAAACAAAGCTAGGGGAGACTAACATGTCGTATCTTACGGCCAGAAACGAAGATTATCTTAAAACGATATATAAGCTTCAGGAAGAAAACAAGGTGGTACGGGTAAAGGATCTTGCTACAAGCCTTGGCGTCCGGTCCCCGACAGTTGTGGGAAGCATTGCCCCACTCAAGGAAGCCGGACTGGTGAAACAGGAGCATTACGGATACATATCCTTGACTGAAGGCGGCCGCGATGTCGCCGGTTCCCTTGTAGAGCGGGAACTTCTTCTTAAGACCTTTTTCTCCAAGATACTCGGACTCGAGGAAGAAGAGGCAAAAGTCAATGCCTGCAACATCGAACATTACATTACGCCACTATGCAGGGAGCGCTTTGTGGATTTTATCAGGTTTCTTGAGAAGTGTTCAGAAGGGACGCCAAAATGGCTGGAGCATTTCAGGATTTTTCTGAAAACGGGCAAGAAGCCATCCTGCGACGGTTGTAAAGACCTTTTGACAGGCCCCGCGGAGGCACGACGACAATGAAGAAAAAAATCATCAAAACCCTGTCTGGTCTTTTTGCCACTCTTGTGGTGGTGATACCTGCTTGTGCGGACGGGACTCCTCCTGCAATCGAGACTAATTTCCAGGATCTTTTCGCCGAAAAACAATGGAACGCAATGGACGCGTTAGCGGGGAAGGCTGGAGAGGCTCTTTCGGTAAAAGAAAAGGTCCTTTACGGGAATTCGCTTTGGTTTCGGGGCGACTTCAAAAGAGGTCTCGACGTTTTCCGGGAGGTCGAAAAGAACGTGCCGCCGCAAATCCTCCCCTATCTGCGCATGAGGATAGTTCTGGGTCTTGAAAGGACAGGGCAAACCTGCGAGGCTCTGAAAGAAGCGCTGGCGCTGGAGGACGAAAAGGACGATGTCCTTGCCCCCTATGTCTATTATGCCATAGGCAGGCTTTCGCGAAGTCTTGGGGAAGCGTCTCTGGCTGAACGGGCTTACCGTTCCATGGCCCTCGTGGCCTCCGACACGGAACAGAAATGCACAGCTTTGAGGGAGCTTTTCGCCCTTTCTGCTGCGGATGCGGATGACGCCCGGGCACTTTTGGGACTCGAACCCTTGAATGAGGCCGCCCTCGATGTTTTGGAAAAAACCGGACCACCATATCAAGCAAAAGACGCGCTCCTGCTGGCGGAAGCCTCTATTTCGCAGAAACAGCACGAAAAGGTTCTCGAATATCTTTCGAATACGGCTGAGGCAGGTAAATCTGAAGAACAAAGGATCTCTCTGCTTGCTGCGCGAGCACATGCGTCATTGGGTCGTAAACGTGGGGCGGCGGACGAGTTCTATGGTCTGGCCTCGTCGGATCAAGTCGACGAAAACCTTGCTATGGAAGCAATTTCCCTGCTGAAAGAGATGGCGCGCAGAGAAAACGACGGTTACGCAAAGGAGCTTTTGGCGGCGCTTACGGTTTCCGGTAAAAGCGGTGTCAGAGCCGGGGCAATGGCGGCGCTCGTGGAAACCTACCGACGCGAGGGGGACGAAAAGCAGAGGATCTTCTGGGAGGATAAACTTCTGGAATCTCATCCACAAAACCCTCTGGCTGTTCCGATCATGTGGGAGCGAGGGTGGGGAGCATGGAAGGAGAGCAGGCCTGAAAGGGCCGCAAGTTTCTGGGATGCCGCATTGCAAGCAGGACCTTCAAACAGGGATGAGGCAAAGTTGCTTTATTGGCTACAAAGGGCAAGGAAAGATTTGGGGCAAAACACCGCAGACATTACAGAACCTTTGCGCATGAAGCATCCGCTTGACTACTATACATTGATAGCCCTGGAGAACCCTTCATTTCCGGTTTCAGAGGGAAAATCGGCTTTGCTCGAACACGCAGGACATGATCTTGAAAACTGGGGGTTCATGATATACGCGCGGATGCACCTGCTTCAGGAAGGCTCTCCAGGTTCTGTCTACAGGGCGGCCCTTATTTCATGGTGGCTTGGTGATTACTATGGATCATACCTGCAAGCTCATGCGGTTTACCGCCAGCTTCCCCGCGACGGGAGTGTCCCACCCGAACTTCTGGATATTCTTTTCCCGCTTCCTTATGCCGACTATGTGCGGAATGCATCGGAACGCTTCAGTGTTCCTTCTCATGATATCTGGGCTATTATGAGAAGAGAAAGCGCATTTAACCCAGGAGCGGTCAGCCATGCGGGGGCGATAGGCCTCATGCAGCTCATGCCGCCGACAGCCAGGGAAAACGCGCAAATGCTCGGTTTGGGCGATGACTTCAATTTGTTCGATCCGCAAGTGAACATTCTTCTGGGTACCAATCACTTCAAAAGGCTTTTGGGCATGTTCGAGAAAGTGGAACAGGCCATTGCCGCTTACAATGCGGGGCAGGGAAGGGTTAAGTCCTGGGTCGGCGATTCTTATGACAGGACGGAGTGGATAGAAGATATCCCCTTCGATGAAACGCGGGAATTCGTAAGACAAGTTTTGGCAAACAGGGATGTCTACACGTACTTGACAAAAATACAGGACGAAGAAGAGGATTAACGCTATATAATTCGTATTCGGGAGTGAGTTTTCATGCAAATGACGGAAAACGAGGAAGCGGCTGTCGCAAAAGTAAGGGGTTTTCTGGAAGGAAACGGATATGAAAATATAATTCGTCGGACTAACGAAACAATAAAAACCGTAGACGATGCCGCGAAAGCTGTAGGAGCTCCACCCGAGGAAATTCTCAAGTCGATCCTCCTGTTGGCTGACGACAAACCAGTACTTGCGCTGATGTCAGGCCCCAACAGGGTTGACCTTCGCAAAGTCAAATCCTTACTCGGAGCAAAAAAAATCTCCATGGCACGACCAGAATGGGTCTTCGAGTTTTCCGGCTACAAAGTGGGAGGCGTTCCTCCCATAGGATATGACAAACAGCCGCTTTCTTTGATCGACGAGACCCTTTTCAAGCATGATGTAGTATGGGCAGCCGCCGGTACGGAACACGCTTTCTTTCCGGTCAGGCCCGAAGAACTTAAAAGGCTGACCGGAGGGAAAGCCTGTGACATCAGGAAAAATTCCGGGCCTTCAGACTAGCGCTTTTCAGGAACAATTGCCTCGAACCAGCCGTCGTTTTCTCTCCTGAGGCGAAGGGACTGCATCGGTAGTATGGCAATCTCCAGGTTGTGATCACAGGACGCCCCGAGAATGTGTCCGCTTATTGCCGAGTGGTCCCTTCCGTTAAAAACGGCGTGCAGGTGAGGGTAGATCAAATTTCCCCTGTAACTGATATTGCCGGAAAGCGCGACAAGCTCAAAAGGGCCCTGAATTGTTTCCTGGATATATTCCGAACCGGTGTACCACCCGAAAGTGACATTACGGATCATCCCAAGCCCGCTAAGTATTACTGCGGAATCGATCCCATATTCCTCACAGGCTAAGCTGATGGATCTGTGGAGGTCCTCGCCGTCAGAAAGCCTGATGAAAACCATATCACCGCTGGCAGCATACCGCATGGTTTTCTCCTCCTTATTTTGTGTGGGTGGTCTAATGCTATTGTAACATGACATAGGGTCGGCCTGTGGTAAAATTCTCTGGCGTGAATACAAGAAAGGTACGGAGGAACGAACATGTCTCTTGGGATGATACTTGCAACGGTCGCTATCGGAGTCTGCGCAGGTTTTCTTAACACCATAGCCGGTGGAGGAACTCTTCTGGCGTTGCCTTTTTTGATTTTTCTGGGTTTGGATGCCTCGGTAGCAAATGCTACCAACAGGGTAGCAATTCTTTTACAGAACATGGTTGCGACAGCCCGTTTCAAAAAACGAAAGGTACTTTCATTCAGGGAGGCCCTGACACTGGCGATTCCGGCCACGGCAGGGGCAGTTTGCGGAACTCTCTTGGCTGTGCAACTCGATGAAAGGTATCTGAAGATCCTTATCGCGGTAATAATTACAGTTATGGCCTTTCTCCTGGTGACGAAGCCGACCATGTGGGAATCGCAGAAGGAAAACAAATGGCCACGGTGGCTTACCATGGTGATTTTCTTTTTTATAGGTGCCTACGGGGGGTTCATCCAGGCAGGTGTAGGGTTCATCCTGTTGTGGGCGCTGGTAGGCGTCGTAGGTAAAGATCTGGTGCGCGCCAACGCACTGAAAGTGTCAATAGTGATGAGCTATACCGCTATAAGTCTTGCCCTCTTCATGTCTTACGGCATGGTGGATTTTGGAGTAGGCTTCGCACTGGCCGCGGGCAACATGACAGGCGCATACCTGGGGGCATGGTTTGCCGTAGAAAAGGGTAACAGGTGGATTCGCTACATATTGGCGGCTGTTGTGTCCGCAAGTGCCATAAGAATGATCATCCAGGCCCTTGGAGGCATGTAGGTAGGTATCTCGAGTATTATTCTCCACTGAGCAGGTATTCCTGCAGTTTGTCTCCCTTGTATCCTGCCCCCAGACCTACGGAAAGTCTGAGGCGCGCCTGCTCCGGCCTGAGAGAGCCGCCTTCGAGCACACCCAGCTCCATGAGCTTTCTTGCGCTGCCCTCGAAACCATAGGGGGTGATGACATACCCTCTTGGGCAGCGGGATGTAATTACGATCTGTGTACCTGATTTCAGCAGAGCCTTGATGTACTGAACCCATGAAGGCGGCACATTGCCTCCCCCGAAGCCTGCCAGCACAAGGCCGTCAAGGCCGCTATCCGACGCAAGGCATGCGAGTGTACGCGTTCCTCCTCCCATTGATGCCCAAAGTATTTCAACATCCTTGGATGGGTTTATGCCCCGGTCCAGGGATGGGGGCCGGTTGGGTTTCCTGCTTACGTGTATCCTCCCGTCGACAAATTCCCCTATGGGGCCTCGCCCCGGAGCCGAAAAAGCATCCCGCCGGTGGCTCACTTCTTTCATTATTTCGGAAGCGGCGAAAATCTGGTCTTGGAAACAGGCGACCGCGCCCATCCCCCATAGAGCCTCGGAAGATGCCGCCTGTATAGCCTGCCAAAGGTTGATGGCAGCGTCACTGCTGAGCTGTGATACGGGTGTCATGGCCCCGGTAAAAACTACCGGCTGGGGGTAAGGCCAAAGGAGATCCGTTAAGTAGGCCATTTCCTCGAGCGCGTCGGTACCGCACGAAACGACAACCCCTTTGCAACCCTCCTGCACTAGTTGCGCCAGGAGGTCGACAAGATCGGTTGTCATTCTTATAGTATAGTGACTACTGGGTTGGTGGCTCCAGTCGATAATTTCCAACTCGCTTTTGGCCTCCGGGGGCAGCAGCTCCAATAGGGCCCCGGCGGCTTTAGTTGGAACGAAACCGTTCTGCCGGCCATTGAAAGTCATGCTTATGGTCCCGCCTGTTCCCACAAAGGCGATTTTTTCACGTCTGGGCATGTAGCCACCTCCTGTTCCGCACAAGTTTATCATCTTTCACGTAATAAGCGGAGGCGGTATGCTGGCCTTGTCGTAAAGGGGTTGATGTTTTTTGCGAGTTGTCATTGTAGGAGCGGGGGAAGTCGGTTTCAACGTTGCCGAAAACCTTTCGGCACAGGGACATGACGTGATTGTCGTCGAAAACGACGAAGCTCGTGCGATGAAAGTCGAGAGCGACCTTGACGTGATGCTGGTCCGCGGTAATGGAGCGCGTCCTCCGGTACTCGAGGAAGCCGGAATAGCCCCCGGTTGTGACGTGGATATACTCGTGGCCTGTACTGATCGCGACGAGGTTAATATTCTGGCTTGCTGGATCGCGAAACGAGCCGGCGTAAAAAGAGTCATCTCGCGGGCGAGGGGGCTCGAATATACCGATAGTCCCACCTGGGCCAGGGAACTTGGCATCGACGTCATGATCTCGCCCGAACGTTCGGTGGCCCGTGAAATCGAAGAATTGCTTTCGGTAAGTTCTGCTGTCCATACAGCAGAGTTTTTCGATGGTCGTGCCGGACTTTACGCCTTCAGGGTTTCCGAAGGTTCCCCCATGACAGGAGACACTCTTCGGCGAATAAACCAGCGCTATCCCAGACTCACTGCACTGATCGCCTTCGTAGAGCGAAGCGGTACAGGGTTAGTCCCCTTTGGGGAAACACAGCTGAAAGCAGGCGACCTTTGCTTCATAGTCACGCTGAGAGGGCAGGTTCACCAGCTCGAGGAATTGTTCCGCAGGGAGCGCACCGGACAGCTCAGACGCGTGATCATAGTTGGAGGAGGCAAGATAGGATTTCAGGTCGCGAGAAGGCTCGAGTTGAGGTATCGAGACCTGGATATCAGGCTCATAGACCAGGACAGTGAGAAATGTGACAAGTTGGCCAGAGAGCTGGAAAGGACTATTGTCCTTTTCGGGGACGGGGCCGACGAAGAACTGCTATTGTATGAGGGTGTGGAGGGGGCCGATGGTTTTGTGACGACAACCGCAAGCGACGAGAGAAACCTGCTGATGGGGGTCATCGGCAGGGTACATGGGGCTCGTAAAAGCATTGCAGTGGTCAGGAGAAAACCCCTCATGAAACTGGGCGACTACGTTCCAGTAGATGCGTTGGTCAACCCTAATCAAGCCCTCGCGTCTTTAATAATGCGTCATGTCCGTTATCCCTCCAGCTCGGGAGCGTTGTCCATAATCGAGAAAATTGATGCCGAAATGTTAGAGGTAACTCTGCGGGAAGAAAGCCGGATCATAGGAAAGCGCATCAAGGACCTCGGCCTGCCTAAAGGAATATTGCTTGCTCTTGCTCGCAGGGGTGAAGACGTTTTTGTCCCAATGGGTGACACCGTTCTACAGTCGGGAGACCAAATTGTGCTCTTCGCTTCTTCGGAACAAATGCCGAAAGCTTTAGAAATACTGGGGGTCAAGTAATCGTGCGGTTTCGTGTACTTTTCAAGGTTCTTGGCCTGATGGCGGCCATTATTTCTCTTTTTATGCTTTGGCCCCTTGTATGGGCGCTAAAGGATGGTTCAGAAGATGTTAAACCTTTCCTTCTGAGCATCTCCTGCGGCCTTTTAGCTGCAGGGGCGCTTTTTGCCATGGGAAGGCACTCCCGCACGCACGATCTTGGCATCAGGGAAGCCTTTGCGGCCGTGTCGCTTTCGTGGGTAATGGCTTCCTGCATCGGGGCGCTTCCATATTTTTTATATGGAAGCGTACCTACATATACTGAAGCCTTTTTTGAGGCCATGTCCGGTTTTACCACGACGGGAGCCTCTGTTTTCACCAATATAGAAGCAAACCCCAGGGGCATTCTTTTTTGGCGTGACCTAACCCATTGGCTTGGCGGCATGGGAATCATAGTTTTGAGTCTGGCCGTTCTCCCCTTTTTGGGCATAGGTGGCATGCAGCTTTATAAAGCTGAAGTACCTGGTCCCACACCGGAGAAACTTACACCACGGATAAGGCAGACGGCTCTTCTTTTGTGGGGGGTCTATCTTCTGTTTTCCGGCGTGGAAACCGTTCTTCTTATGTTTGGTGGAATGGACCTTTTCGAGGCTTTGACCCATACCTTCGGAACCATGGCCACAGGGGGGTTTTCTCCACTAAACGGGAGCATCGGCCAGTACGGCAGCGCCTATATAGACTGGGTCATAACCGTATTCATGTTTCTCGCAGGGGCCAATTTTGCGCTTCACTACTTGATGCTGAAGGGTAATCTTTCAGCCTGGTGGCAAGATGAGGAGTTCCGATTTTATATAAAAATACTTGCCTTTTCCATAGGAACGGCGACGGCCTTTTTGTATTTTAGCGGTACTTACCCTACCGTGCTGGATTCCCTGCGCTACGGTGCATTTCAGGTGGTAAGCATAACCACTACCACCGGCTACGTGACGGCGGACTACGAGAAGTGGCCCTTTTATATCCAGTACCTCCTGCTTTTCCTCATGTTCGTCGGGGGTTGCGCAGGCTCCACTGGCGGAGGTATGAAAAACGTCAGGATCATGTTGCTCGTAAAGCTGGTCAAAACAGAGCTCCATCGCCTTTTGCACCCAAAGGCCATTATTCCGATACGCTTGGGCAAAAAAGCCATAAATTTCGATGTCATGGGATCCGTTACGGCTTTTTTCGTTCTCTATATAGGTCTTTTTGCCATAGCGGCCCTTGCAATGGCCGCCCTGGGCGTCGATGTTTTGACAGCCATAGCGAGTGTCGCGGCCACCATCGGCAACATAGGGCCGGGGCTCGGCACGGTGGGGCCAACGGAAAACTACGCGCACATTCCTTTCCTGGGGAAATGGATATTGTGCCTGTGCATGCTTTTGGGTAGGCTTGAAATCTACACGGTTATGATACTTTTCCTGCCTACGGCCTGGAGGAGATAAATATTTCGGGGAGACCTCTTTTCCTCGAGGCATCCCCGAAATATCAGTAGCCCAGGGATTCGCCGACGATGAATACGTGGACTTTCCGTCCCATGGGAGGCCGTTCGAGGATCAACGTAGCCCTGCAAACCCTGCTGGAGCTGTTGCAGTCGATGCAATGACCGGTTTTCGCGCACGGGACATCTATATTCAGCCTGATGGCGTTTGGCGGCGTTGCGGTGTCTTTTACGCGCTTGATGGCGCTCTCCAGGTCACGACATATCTTGTTGACTCCTATTACGAAAATCAGTGTATTTGTACCCCAGGCCATTCCTGCGACACGGTTTCCTGTGCCGTCGATATTGACCAGGATTCCGTCCTGGGTTACGGCGTTTGAACTGGTGAGAAAGAAATCGCTCTCAAGCTCTTCCCGGAGGCGGATATTCTTTTCATCAGGTGACAGGCTGGGGTCCCAGTGGTGGAATATGGTGCAACCTTTCTCCTCAAGAAGTTCCAGTAGGTTAAGCTCACGAATCGTCGATGTGCCCGGAACGCCGACGGTGGAATTTTCAGGGATAAGATCACATACTGCTTTTGCGGCTTCTTCTGCGGTGGCTACATATGAAGCGGAATATCCCTTGGCGTTCAGGGCCTTGACGACGGTCTGGCCTATATTGGTGTGGTGCGACTTCCAAACGGGTATGTTTTTTTCCTGCATGAAATTCATGGAATTTCTCCTTTCTTCCTGGTTTTGTCTGATATCACCGTTTACTTATTTTGGCAGAAAGTGCGTTGGCTTACAACGGACGCCGATCTGCAGAAGCGAGATTAAGATTTCTCCTTAATAACTAGAGATGCAGATCGACGGGAATCATTTCTGTGACTATACGGATTAGCGTGCGTACGTCGGCCCACAGGAATGATAAAACACACCCGACCAACGTGCTGTGGCCTGCGGGCCGATAAAAAGTGTTTTTGAGCTTTGGCTTTGATATTTTGAATATTTTGGATTTCATGGCACATTATATTTTTAAGAAGTGGTTTTCATCGAGCCCCCGGCCGCGTCCGTTTTGGAAAAACCACGAAATTGGTCCCGGGGGCTCGACGTACGGTTATGGATAGTGTTACCCTTTCTTACTGAAAGAACAGAAGGAGGCGTTTAGCATGTGTCAGGTAATTACTCCCGATCCATCCGGCATGCACAGCCATGTGGAAGATCCGCTCTCAATCGCCGAACTCCTCAGGGAAACCCTTTCGGAGGAGCTTCAGGCGATGAACAACCTTTCGGCGCGGTGGCACATGATAGAGGACGAGTCGACCGCCCATGCCCTGGAGCATCTAATAGCGAAAAAGCGCGAAATGCTGAGGGATCTGTGGGACTTGCTGAGGGATGTTGAAGCACGGGCTTTCGCGAGCGAGAGATCTCATCACGGACATACCCATCCCCACACTCACAGTTGAATTTGCCGGGAAACTTTAATATCCTTCCCAAAAACCACAAGGCAGCGGCGGTAATATTTATCCGCCGCTGTCAAGTTTTTTCACTTGACACCGTTCAGGCCATTCCCTATAATCTCCCTGCTTGACGCGAGGGAGGAAAGCCAGTGGACGACGACCGGTTGCTCAAAAAGATCTGGCTTGACCGCTTATACGATATCTATGGCCCGCTCCTGACTGAGAAGCAGCGGGAAGTCTTCATGCTTCATCACGAGAGGGACTTGTCCCTCTCTGAAATCGCGGATTCATTGGGCATGAGCCGGCAAGGCGTTCACGATCTTTTTCAACGCTCCAGGGAACGCCTTGAGGAACTCGAAGACCGGATTGGGTGCCTGGAACGTGAAACCCGGTTTGCGAAAGCCCTGGAAAGTGTTCTTCACTGGTGCTCAGGTAATGGTGTGACCTTGCCTCAGGAGTTAAGGGAAGATCTTGAGGAACTTGCAGGATTTGAAGGAACAGGGGGAACAAACAGACGAAATGTTTGATTCTTTGCGAAACCGTCTTGATAACATCTTTGGGAAACTTCGCGACAGGGGAAAACTGACGGAGCAGGACTTAACGGAAGCTACCAGGGAAGTCCGCAGGGCACTGCTCGAAGGTGACGTCAATTACAAGGTAGTCAAGGATCTTGTGGACCGCATCAGGGAGAGGGCTCTTGGAAAATCGGTTCTTGAATCAATAACTCCTGCTCAGCAGGTGCAGGCAATAGTCTACGAAGAGATAACGGCCCTTATGGGCGGAAAGACCAGAGGCGGACTCGACTACGCCCCTATGCCCCCTACAAAATGTCTCCTGGTCGGGCTCCAGGGCGCGGGTAAAACTACAAGCTGTGTCAAGATAGCCAAAGGTATATCCGGCAGGCACAAACCACTCGTTATAGCCTGCGACCTGAAACGACCCGCCGCGGTAGAGCAGCTTTCTATATTGGCCAGTCAGGCAGGAATAGGGTTTTTCGGACCCGAACCCGGAGAAAAAGACGTAATCTCCCTGGTTAAAAAGGCCACAGAATACGCCAGGGAACGCTTGTATGACGTGCTCCTTTTCGACACGGCGGGCAGGCTGCACATGGACGAGGACCTGATGGCCGAACTGGAGGAGATGAAAAAGGAGCTGAAACCACGGGAAATACTGCTCGTTCTTGATGCCATGACAGGCCAGGAAGCAGTCGACGTGGCGAAGTCGTTTCATGAAAGGCTCGGCCTGACCGGGCTCGTAATGACCAAGCTCGACGGGGATGCCAGGGGCGGAGCTCTTCTGAGCGCAAAGGCTGTCGCCGACGTTCCCGTCAAATTCGTCGGTACGGGTGAGCGAATCGAGGACCTTGAGGCCTTCGACGCCGGCCGCATGGCCCAAAGGATCCTTGGCATGGGTGATGTGGCTGGACTGGCCGAAAAAGTACGCCAGGCCACGGAAGGCGCAGACGTGGAGCAGATGGCCAGATCCCTTAAAAAGGGTCGCTTCACCCTGGAGGACATGTTGCAGCAGATCAGGCAACTTCAAAAAATGGGTCCGCTCGACAAGGTTATCGATATGATACCAGGAGCCAACAGGCTTAAAGGCCTGGCCAATGCCGAGGTCGACCCTTCCCGGATAAAGCGCATCGAGGCCGTCATCCTCTCGATGACCCCGGAAGAACGCAAGAACCCCAAGATCATAAAGGGCAGCAGGAGGCGTCGGATCGCAAGAGGCTCGGGAACGACGGTCCAGACCGTAAACCAGGTACTGGCACAACATAAGCAGATGCAGGAATTGATGAAAAGGTTTGGCAAAAACGGAAAAAAGATGAAGCTTCCGGGCGGCTTGCCTTTTTAAAAGCAAAAACGAGCAGGGTCCGTTCCGGTAATATGAACCAGCAAAAAGCGAAATTCAGGAGGTGCATTTTGTATGGCGGTAAGAATGAGGTTGGCCAGACACGGAAGAAAGAAACGCCCCTTTTACAGGCTCGTGGTAGCCGATCAAAGGGCTCCGAGGGATGGGGACTACATCGAGCAGATCGGCACCTATGACCCCATGAAGGAACCATCGGAGATTAAAATCGAGGAAGAGCGTGCGCTGTACTGGCTCGGTAACGGCGCACTACCGTCCGAGACGGCCCGGTCGCTTCTCGTCAAATGCGGAATATGGGAAAAGTTTGCGGCCGGCAAGAAGAAGTAGGCGGGGCCTATGCCTGATTACGAGGAACTTGTCGGTTTTGTGGTAAAAAACCTGGTCACCAAGCCCGAAGAAGTCCGGATACAAACGCAGCGTACCGAATCTGGGGTAGTCAATTTGTCAGTAAAAACTGCTCCCGAGGACATAGGTCGAGTCATCGGGAAACATGGGGCCACGATAAACGCAATCAGGATGATAGCCAAGGCTGCGGCGGTCAAACCGGGTGACAAAGTCGACGTTGATATCCTGGAAGAATGAGGTGTCGGAATTGCCGGGGACGAAAACGGTAACGATCGGAAAAATCGCAGGAGCGCACGGCGTCAGGGGGGAATTCAGAATAGTCCCTCTGACTGACTTCCCGAGCCGCTTCGAAGAAATGGACCGGTTGGAGCTGTACAGCCCCGAAGGCTGGCACAAGATGAGCCTCGATATAGTGTCCATGCGTTTTCAGGAAGGAAAAGGCGTGTACCTCGCCAAAGCCTCAGGGATAGTTGACCGCGACGATGCGGAAGCCATGAAGGGCCTTTCCATCAAGATACCCGCACAAGAAAGGGTAACTCTTCCCGAGGATTCTTTCTGGGTCGACGATATCCTTGGGCTTTCCGTGGAAGACGAGGAAAGCGGAGAGATTTTGGGCGTGATATGCGAAATTTTCCCCACCGGTGGCAACGATGTGTACGTTGTAAAGACGCCGGAAGGCAGTCAAAAGATGCTCCCGGCGATCCGCGAAGTCGTCAGGTTGGTAGACCTCGAAAGAGGCGTTATCCTTGTGCGCCTCCTCGACGGACTGTGGGACTGATGAAGTTTTCAGTGATCAGTGCCTTTCCTGAATATTTCGAGACTTTCTTCAATGCAAGCATTATCGGGAAAGCTGTGCGAAGAAGTCTGATCAGCTACGAATTGCTGAATCCACGGGACTTTGCCGAAGGGCCCCACCGGCAGATCGATGATTACGCCTATGGTGGCGGCGGAATGGTGATGATGGCCGAACCGCTTGCCCGTGCGGTGGATGTCGCGGGTAAAAGTGACGCTAAGGTGATTTTGATGAGTCCTCAGGGCAGAAAAATGGACCAGGGACTCGTGGAAGAGCTTTCAGTATGCGATCATATAATACTGGTCTGCGGCCATTACGAGGGCATAGACGAACGGTTTGTAGAATCTTTCGTGGATATGGAGGTTTCCCTTGGTGATTTCGTCCTCACGGGAGGCGAAATCCCGGCAATGGCGCTTATGGATGCCCTTTCAAGGCGTGTTCCGGGAGTGGTCGGAAAGGACGAGGCCGTCCGTGAAGACTCCTTTTTCAGAGGCATGCTGGACACGCCCCATTACACGAGACCGCCCGAGTGGCGTGGCAAAAAAGTACCCGAGGTTCTTCTGAGTGGAAATCACGGAGCCGTCGAGACCTGGAGAAGGAAAGAAGCCGTGCGCCGCACCCTTGAAAGAAGGCCGGATATTGTAGAAGATGCCGATGTGCGACCCTATCTTCAAAAGAATGTTTGCGTCCTTTTGTATCTCGAGCCTTTTGAAAAGACCGGTTGTAATACCCGGTTAACCGAAATCGCAAGGGATATGCGCGTGATGGGGTGCAGCAAATTGTTTCTGGCATCAGTCGAAGACGGAGGTAAAACGGCCACAGAACAGGTGAAAAAACTGAAAGAAATTCTTCCGGGGATATGTGCTCCATCTTTCCTTAAATCGGTGAAAGGGATCGAAGAAGCAGCCGAATGGGTGTGCAGGAAAGAAAAACTTGAACCAATCGTGATCGATGTCGGGTTTTTTTCAAAAGATCGGGCAACCGACCTGAAGCGGGCCAAAAGAAAGGTCCTGGAGGACGAAAGACCGGTTATCTTTACGTTCGGCCGCCCGAATGATGTTCCGGAAGCCGCACACCAGGGAAAGGACCCATGCAAAAAAGAGGAACAGGGGGAGTTCCTGTCTCTTCATGGGAGCCTCACAGTTGTTTTGGACAGGTTTTTCGGATTTTGCCGTTGTTAGAAAGAATGAATGTTCCTACTGGGAGGGATACAGGATGGATCAAAAAATAGCTCTTGTTGAAAACAAGTTCACCCGTAGCGATGTTCCCGAATTCCGCGCTGGTGATACCGTCAAGGTGCATGTCAGGGTAACTGAAGGAAACAGGGAACGCATCCAGGTTTTTGAAGGGGTGGTAATCGCCAGGAAACACGGAGGTTCACGGGAGACCTTTACCGTAAGGAAAGTCTCTGGAGGCATCGGTGTGGAGAGGATTTTTCCCCTGCATTGTCCGTCCATCGATCACATTGAGGTAGTAAGGCACGGACGGGTGCGCAGGGCCAAACTTTACTACCTCAGGAAGCGAAGCGGAAAAGCGGCTCGCATCAGGGAACGGCGTTTCTAGTAAAAGCGGTCGGGACACGGGAGCAGGGCCGCGCCGCGCGCCTTTAGCGCGGCAAGGCCCCTTTTTTATAAGTATTTTGCGAACCTGAGCCAGGTTAGGGAGGAGTCCATGCAAGGCCTTTCCATGGTTTTACCGCTTTTTTTGGTTATCATCATTGGACACGCCATCCGCAAGGCAGGACTGCTGTCAAAAGAATCAGCCGGCCAACTGACCAACATGCTCTATTGGGCTGTCTTGCCCATTCTGCTTTTCAGGACAACCCTCAGGGTTGGGTCGGGCATTTTCGACAACATCAACCTTTTCTGGGCCATTCATGTAACCTTTCTGGCAGTGCCCGCCATTGCCTGGGCTGGGTCGCGGCTCCTTCGAAAGAAACAGCCCATTAAACAAAGGGCCGTAACGGTCCTGGTATCTGTAAGGTCCAATAATATTTTCATGGGCATTCCCGCGGTCACCCTGGCTTTCGGCCAAGCTGGGCTTGAGGCCGTGACACTGTATCTGGCCGTCGGACTTTTGGGGTACAACCTTATTTCCCTGACCTGGGCACAAGTCGCTATTTCTGGAGGTTTTTCACTGGAAGCCTTGGGAAAAACTGCGAAAGGGATACTGAAAAACCCGCTTGTGTGGGGGTGTTTTCTCGGGATCGCTGCGTCTTTTCTTGGTTTGAAGAAACTTCCATCAGTCCTTGATACCTCGTTCAAGATCATTGGCGACACAGCGAGCGGACTCGCACTGTTGGCTCTGGGGGCAACCCTGGAGTTCGGGCACCTTATGAAAGCGGTGAGAAACACCTGGGTGGATTCCCTGTTCAAGCTCATGGCCCATCCCGCACTTGTCCTTTTGGCTTTTTACGTGTGGCCTGTAGAAACGGTACTGAGAGATTCGGTGGTACTTGTTTCAGCCATGCCTTCAGCGGTAAACAACTTTATTATCGCCAGTGGAATGGGCATGGACGAAGAATACGCCGGAGAAGCCGTAGCTGCGACGACGCTTTTGTCTGTGGCTAGCCTGCCCTTTTGGGTTTACCTGCTTTCGGAGTGTGTGTGAAAGTACCTGCCAGTTGAATAAGTGAAGGTTGACGCCTGAGGTGATCTCTCATATAATGACTTTCGCGTCGAAAAATGAGCGGGGGTGGCGGAACAGGTAGACGCGCCAGGTTGAGGGCCTGGTGGCCTCCGGGCTGTGGGAGTTCGAGTCTCCCCCTCCGCACCAAGAAAATATGGGAGCCCAAAAAGGGGTTCCCTTTTTTTTGATTGTGGTGTCAAAAATCAACGGGATCCCATCCCAAAGCGGAGAAAAGACGATGGGAATCTGGTCTCGGTGGGTCGAAAAAGTCAAGCCTTGCCTTGGTCTTTGGGTGAACCGCAGATATAGAGTAAGATTGAAACGAAAGACGCCTGATACCGAGGTGTTCCTAGAAGAAACGGTTGTGTTTGGTGTCGACGTATTTTACGTCGCCTGTAACGGGAATGGATATGCCTCGCGTATGTCGCCTAATCGGGCGGCGGCCTTTCCCGCGCTCGCCACGTCACCAGGTTGTATCCCATCGTATCTTCCCGTTTTTGGCCCTTCAATCCTGAAAGCTTCCCTATACTTGCGACCTTCGCCATTCATGGGGTAAACTCGACCGTGTTCCGATCTTCATTAAAGAGGAGGGAGAATAAAAAATTGACGTTGAAGAAGTTACGAAAAACAATGGTTCCTTCCGGACTTTGTCTTTTGGTGCTTCTTTATGTTTGCGTGGGATCTGCCTTTGCGGAAGGCGATGTCTACGACAGAATACCCCTCGAAGAAGTTGTCGAAACACCTACCGAAGAAACGGAAGAAACCAGCAACCCGGTTCATGTTGAAAAAGGTAACGAAAAGATTGCCGTCATCGCTGACAGGTTTATGAAGGTCAATCCCGAGCTGGAGCCTTATGCCGCAAGAAAATATGGCGAGTATATACTGGAAGCCTCCGAGCTGTTTGGCGTTAACCCTTTTCTCATAGCGGCGATGATCATAAAGGAATCCACTGTTCGATACAAGGCACGGTCCCGTTATGCCTATGGATTGATGCAGATCAACTGGAATGCCCACAAGCATGGGCTGAGATCCGCTTTCAGCGGGATACAAACCTTAGATGATCTCATTCAGCCGCGCAACAATATACTTGCTGGGACGTACATATTTTCATGGTATCTTGATTCAAGCGATGGAGACGTTTCCGAAGCGCTGGCGAAGTATCTGGGCACAACTGGGAAAAGGTATATAAAACGGGTGATGAAAAATTACGAGATTATGCTTGCGGAATTTAAAGAAAAGCAGGAACAGAGAATAACAAGGCTGTCTTCAACTGGCCTGTACGAGCCTGCTGTGGCCTGGCAGCCAATGGAGGTTTTGACGTGAAGGACTTTTCATGTAATTTACCGAAACTGAAGCTTGGGAAACATGAACCGAAGTATCCTTTGATCCAGGGCGGGATGGGGGTAAGAATATCGGGGCCACGGCTGGCCGGAGCTGTCGCAAAAGCCGGTGGCGTAGGGACCATCGCAAGCGTGGGCCTTGCCGTGTGTTCGCCCCTTTACGACGGGAACAACTATTTCGAGGTTAACAAGACTGTCATACGGGAAGATATAGCGGAGGCCAAAAGGATAGCTCCCGAAGGCGTTGTAGCCGTAAACGCCATGGTTGCCTTGACCGACTATGAAGACCACGTCAGGTCGGCTTGCGAAGGAGGCGTAGACGTCATAATATCCGGCGCCGGACTGCCCTTGAGGCTTCCTGAGATAACCGCGGATTTTCCTGACGTGGCCCTGGTCCCCATAGTCAGCACCACCAAGGCCGCGCGTATTATCAACAGACGTTGGGAAAAGCAATTCGGCAGGCTCCCCGACGGATTCATAGTCGAGACGCCGCTCGAGGCTGGTGGTCACCTGGGGGTGCCCAAGCCTGAACAAGTTACGGATAAAAGCTTTTCTCTGGAGCACGTTGTGCCAGAGCTCGTAGCTTACCTCCAAGATGAGGCCGGTGTGGACATTCCAGTCATTGCGGCCGGGGGATTGTGGGATCGACAGGATGTAATGCGCATGTTCCGGTTGGGCGCGAAGGGCGTCCAGATGGGCACACGCTTCGCTGCGACAGTTGAAGGTGACGCGAGCCAGGAGTTCAAGGATATAATCATAAACGCTAAAGAAGAAGATGTAACTGTCATAAAAAGTCCTGTAGGGATTCCCGGCAGGGTACTGAAAACCCCCTTTGTAGAAGAATATCTTGCGGGGCGCGTAAAGAGCAAACCCTGCTTCGCTAATTGCCTTTCGCATTGTGCCTACATAAACGAGCGGAAGGCCTTTTGCATCGCCCAGGCTTTAGTCGATGCTTTCAGAGGAGACTATGAAGAAGGACTTTTCTTTTGCGGGACCAATGTTTCACGAGTCACCCGCATGGAAAAGGTAGAAGAAATATTCGATGAGATTTTCGGTCCGCCGTGTAATTCGTGTAAGCATGGCAAATCAATGGATGCGGGATGTTTTCAGGTTGAAAGAAAAGTCTCCGCTTGCTAGCAAAAGCTTGTTGCCGGTAAGGTTTTACAACGATAAAAGCTTGTGAAAAGAAAAAACGGAGGCCGGAAGACATTTCCGGCCTCCATCGTTAATACAGGGTCAGCTTTCAGTACTTTCCCGAAGGATACCTTCAAGGTTTTCCAGTGTTTTCTCGAAAAGGGCGGCTACTTCTTTTACAGGTTCTGAAGACGTCATGTCCACTCCGGCACGCCTGAGGAGTATTACAGGGTAATCAGACTTCCCGCTTTCCAGGAACTCCAGATATCGTTTTACTTCCTGAGTGCCGCCTTCCCTGATGTTTCTGGAAAGAGCCGTAGCCGCGGCGTACCCTGTGGCATACTGGTACACGTAAAACGGGGAATAAAAATGGGGGATTCTTGCCCATTCGTACTCCAGTTCATTGTCTATTTCCAGCTCAGGCCCGTAATATTTTTCGTTCAGGCTGCGCCACAGAGAGCAGAAGGTCTCGGCAGTCGGGGCTTCTCCTTCGGCAATCATGTTGTGTACCGTCAATTCGAACTCAGCGAAAAGAGTTTGGCGGAAAAAGGTTGTCCTGATCTGTTCAAGCAGGGCGTTGGCGAAGTAAAGCTTTTCCTCACGGGAGGTCGCTTGTTCCTGTAAAGCCTCGTGAAGGATTATCTCATTGGTGGTGGAAGCCACTTCGGCGGTAAAAATACTGTGCCCCGAGTATACGAAGGGCTGTTTTTTGTCTGTGAAAGCCTTGTGAAGCGCATGCCCCATCTCGTGAGCTATGGTGAAAACGTCCCTGAAGGTTCCGTTGTAGTTGAGGAGTACGTAGGGATGGATCCCGTATGAGCCCCAGGAGTAGGCTCCTCCGCGTTTCCCGCGGTTTTCAAGGACGTCGATCCATCGAGATTCGAATCCCTCCATCAAAAGCGAGACGTATTCGTCACCTAGTGGCTTAAGTGATTCGGCTACCATTTGGCAGGCGTCCTCGTAGGAAATGCACGGCTTTGGTTCTGGAGCCAGAGGGAAGTACATGTCGTGCATGTGAATAGATTCAAGATCGAGGGCTCTTTTTTTGATCGAAGTGTATCGGTGGAGTAGATAAAGGTGTTTCTCGACTGTCTCTATCAGCCCATGGTATACCTCAGGGGGAATATTGTCGGGTGCCAGGGCCGCTTCCAGCGTTGATGAATATTTTCGGCTACGGGCGAAATAAGCAGATGACCTCAAGGTCGCGTTCAGTGTACCTGACAGAGTGTTTTTGTAAGATCCAAAGACTCCGTGCAGGACTTTGAAGGAATTTTTGCGGAGTGTCCTGTCTGGGGAAATGATGTACGTGCCGTAGAGTTCCTGTGTCAAAGGATGGAGATGCCCTTTTCCGTCTTCCACCTCCGGAAAGGACATATCGGCGTTGGTAAGCATGCTGTAAATATTCTCGGGAGCGTGAGCGATCTCTCCTGCTCCGGACAAGAGCGTTTCTTCTTCAGCCGACAGGCGATGAGCGCTTTGCCGAAAGATATCTTCCAGGAGGAACCTGTAGATTTCAAGATCCTTTCTTTCTGTGATAAAACTTTCTATGCGCTCACGTCCAGCTTCGATGATTTCCGGAATGATAAAAGAAGTCAGCTCGCCTGTTTTGACGGCCAAAGAAACAGCCCTGGCCGCCATCGACTGCGCTTTTTGGTTTCTTGTGTCTTGATGGCTGAGCATGTGGGCATATACAAAAACCCTTTCCATCAGCTTCTCCAAAGTGTCTGCAAGGCTTAGCCCTTCCAGGAGTCCTTCAGCGCTCGCCTTCAGGCTTCCTTTTCGAGAGGCCAGGTCTTCTCCTGTGGATTCCACGGTTTTGAGAGCTTTTTCCCAGTCTTTTGCTGTTTCGAAAAGATCCTCGAGTCGCCACGTATATTTTTCAGGAATGTCCGATCTTTCGGGCAAAGAGTGTGTTCGTTCCTCTTTCGCTTTCTCAGACGTCATCGAAAACATCCTTTCTTCTTCATTTACGCTTCTTTATTTACGTTTTTTTGCGTGGTTTACTCTTCAGCGATTGGCGAAGTAAAAGAAGAACATCAGTCCTATGCAGATTCCACTAAAAATTGCGCGTCGCAGGCGTACCTGTTTATTTGTCGGGCCTGCCTCACTGGGGTTGTAAAAACCGGATGGTGCTTTTTTGTTTCTCTTTTTCTTTTTATCGCGGCGTCCCCAGATTTTATCTCCATAGGCATAAGCCAAAAGGCCGGCGCCAATGCCCATAAAGCCTGCACCCATAAGAGGTTCAAACAATTGTTCCATTTCGAGCCCTCTCTCTTTAATGTCATTTCGGATTTATGAAGGTTACCTCAATGTAAACGAGGGATTTCTAGCGTCAAGTATGTGTACCTCAACCTCGGCTTTGCAAAAAGCTTCGAGTTTCCCTGCAAGGTCCTCGGTCATATCCCTGGTCATTTCAGCCGTAACTGGAGGCAAGCCATCCACGTTGAGTGCAACGAAGGCTGTATCTTCGGTGATTTTCGTGGTGTCGCTGTTTCTCCAACACCATGCCCTGCACAACACGTTACCGTCTGATGAGTCTTTGTATATTATTTCACCCGGCTTGGGGTTTTCGAGATCATCGGGTTTCCCAAGTGGTCTATAGGTTTCATTACCCTCAGCGTAGCAGAGTATCAGATTTCCTGACACGGAATCGAGGTCGTCTCCACCGCAGGGGACAAGGTATTTCAGGCTTGTCCTGTTTATAAGGGAAACTACGGTATTTATGTAAGGAATTGTTGCTCCCTTCCGGATTCGCTTTACCAGGTTGACTATAGACGGCGGGCAGGAATTCGGGTTTATGTCAAAAGCGCGGAAAGCCTTCATCCATGAGGACAAATTCGGATGTTCCTTGTATTTTTCGAGTGCCTGGTCCGTCCTTGTCCGTTCTTCCAGAAGACGCAGCTCTTCTTCAAGTTCCCTTATTTTTGACTTGTTGTCTATGTTTCTTCCGACAACCACTCCCCGAGTGAAATCCGGAAACACCTCAAAGACTGCTTCATGAATCCCTATTTCCATGGTTTCGAACCTCCTGTTATTGGTCAGTTAAATTTTGCGCAAGGCTGTTTTGGGCTGAAGCGACTCCTTTTTCGATATTGACTCTCATAAGAAGGGAAAGTCCTCCGAGGAAGAACAAAAGAAGTATACCCAAACCCGGCAAAACGGACCCCGTAAAATGAGTGATCACGCCGAAAAGAAAAGGACCGATCACGCCTGAAAACTTGCTGGAAATGTCGTAAAAACCAAAGAATTCCCCGCTCTTTCCTTTTGGGATCATGAGTCCGAAAGTACTCCTGCTGATGGCTTGGACTCCGCCTTGGACCATCCCTACACAAGCAGCAAGAATCCAGAAATGCCATTGTCTGGACATAAAAATTGCAGCTATGGTAATGAGAGAATACCAAACAAGTCCGACACCGATGGCCCCTTTCCCGCCGATCCTTTTTGCAAGCCGTCCAAAGAGCACCGAAAAAGGCGCGGCCACGAATTGGGTCAAAAGAAGAGCCCCAATGATCGAGACAGGATCAAACCTCATCACGGCAGCGTAAATTGCCGCCAGTTTCATTATTGTCCCGACACCGTCGTTGTAAAGCCAAAAAGCGATCAAAAAGAAAAATAGGTCCCGATATTGTCCTATCTCCCCGAAAGTGTCAACGATTCTTTTAACACCGTTTTTGATGGTATCCGATCGCCCGCTACTGCCTTGTCCTGTGACAGTTGGTTCAGGTACATAGAGGAAAAGCGGCAACGAAAACAGTGACCACCAAAGGGATACAGAAAGAAAGGATATCCGGTACCCTATTGTTCCGGGTAAAAGTATTATGCCAAGGACGTTTAATGCAAGAAGGATGCCTCCTCCAACGTAGCCGAAAGCGTAACCGCGGGAGGAAATTTCGTCCATTGTCTTGCCGTTTTGCGCGAGTTGAGGAAGAAGAGCGTCGTAGAATATCATCGACAAGGAAAAACCAATGGAACCGGCAACGTAAAACAAAAGGGCCCTCAGCCAGTTACCCTGGTCGACCGTGTAAAGTAGTCCTGTTGAAAGTACACCTATAAGTGTAAAAAAGGCAAGAAAGTGTTTTCTCTTCCCTGAAACGTCGGCGATGCTTCCCAGAAGTGGGGCGAACAAGGCAGCCGTCAGCATTGCCCCTGCGGAAGAGTAACCCAGATAGGCAGCCGGCAGGCCCTCAGGCAAAGATGAGGCCATACCGTTGAAATATACCGGGAACACTGCGGCGAGGATAACCGTCGCAAAAGCCGAGTTCCCGACGTCGTAAAGACACCAGGAATTGACGGCCCTCAGATGTTCCGACATTTTGTCGAAGGGTTTCATTGCTCTTTTAAATATCCTTTCGCAGGATTTCTGATCGTATTTTTATTTGCTCCCAGTATAACCGCTTACCCCTGGATTTTGCCCTCTTCTCGCCGACAAGCTTTAATATCTGGTATCCTTTTCCGGCACCCTTTTCGTTTGGTCCATAAATTCACTCCTGAAGAAACACCATAAGGGGGAGTAAAAAATGTCTGAAAATTCAATCGAAGAACAAAAGAGCTGGAAGACCCTCGAAAAAAGGATCTCCGACATACTTGAAGACCATCGTTGCTATGAGTTTGTCGAGCTAATGAAAAGCCCTTGGCGACTGATGTGGAGGAACTTTCTGGCGGGAGTGGCCAAGGGGCTCGGATTTGCTGTAGGGTTGACCGTTCTGGCGGTCATTGTCGGTTATATTATTATAGGTCTTTTGAAACCGCTTCTCACACTGGAGCTCCCGGTGATAGGCGGTCTCATCGCGGACATAATAAGGGCTGTCCAGATGCAAATGAACGGAGGTATGTAAATGCGACCAAAAAGGCCAATGGCTTTTGCCTTGCTACTCCTTTTTTGCTTTATGGTTTTTCTCGCCACAGGGGACATTGCTTTCGCATCAAAAAAATTCCCGGCTGAAATTCCACGCCCTTTTGTCCTTGAAGAATTCGTGGCGAATTGGGAGCTTGAAGGATCAATATGGATTCTCATAGACAAACCATCCTTTTCGCTGACCCAATACAGGGGTACGCAAAAAATTTCCAGCTACCCTGTGGCTTTGGGTAAAAACCCTGAAAACAAGCAACGCGCAGGAGACATGAGAACACCCGAAGGGGTGTTCAAGGTCAAAAGCATCCATGATTCGAAACATTGGGTGCATGATTTCGGTGACGGCAAAGGTCCAATACCGGGCGCATACGGGCCATGGTTCATACGTCTTGAGACTGGCTGGAAGGGGATCGGCATTCATGGAACCCACGATCCGGCATCTATAGGCACCCTTGCGACGGAAGGATGCATAAGAATGAAAAACGAGGATCTCCTTCGCATCGTCGATGAAACACCGGTCGGAACAGTGGTGGTAATCACTCCCTGATTCGATTCAGTTTCTTTCGGCAGGCACTTCTCGGACCGCTTCGCTTCTGAGCAAAATAAGATATACCCTCGAGACTAACCTCTCGGTGGATAGAGTTTTTAATGTTTTCTATCCTATTGCCCTAAATCTTGTAGTTGAACGTACTGTAAAAAGAGGCCGAGGGAACCAATTTCCCCCCGGCCCCTTTGAAACATCAACGTGAGGGAAAATTTTACGAGACTTTGATTTCCTTGGAACTCTCCCAAAATCCGTGAATGTTGCAGTAAGATGTCGCATAGAGTACGCCAGATTTTTTCGTTGACATTTCTGCCGTGACCGAGTGGTTGGTATAAACGGCCCCTGAGTTTGCCCCTTCTACTGACTCCCCGTGAGCGGTAAACTCGAAATTACCCACCTGTACGGCGAACTTTTCACCTTCCGGTTTGAAGAAAACCTGGATCCATCTTATATGGTGTTCTGTGGTGTTTGGATGGGCTATTTCCTTCCCTACCGACACCTTCAACTGGAACGTTTCTCCAGCCTTGACTGAGTCGGGGCATTCTATGACGGGAACATGCTTTTCAGATTTCCAGTCGGCACTCTGGTAAAGTTCTGCAACCTTTCCCATTCTGTACGCCTCCTTTTGTGTAATCTGTAAGTATTTTACCTGTAATTGAAGCCTTCGGCAAAGATGAGTTTCTCCGTTCGACATTTTGATGCAGATAGCGAAACGAAACAAAGGGGGCTTTGGAGGGATTTTACAAGAGGGCGCTTTGGGTTATCCTGAATCAAACCGACAAGCCTCTCCATAAAGATGAAGGGTGCCGGGTTTAATGAAACACGAAAAAGGAAAGGGTGAAATACTTTGAAAATCGCCAGATACGTTTTGAAGTCACGCGAAAACGGCAAACCTGCATGGGCACGTGTTGAGGGAGGATTCCTGTACCCCATGGAATTTGCCGGTGGCGAAACCAACGGAAATCCCGTCAGAATAGAAGATGCCAGGCTTCTTGCTCCGGCGATTCCGACTAAGATAGTTTGCGTTGGCCAGAATTACTTGAAACATATACAGGAAATGGGGCATGACAAGGGACCATTGCCGACTGAGCCTGGACTTTTTCTCAAAGGGCCCAATACTCTCGCAGATCCCGAAAGCGTTATCCCGTATCCTGCTTTTACGAAAGAATTTCACTACGAGGGCGAGCTTGCAATTGTAATAGACAAACGTATGAAGCCAGGATACGAGAATCCCATGGATGGTATTTTAGGTTACACGGCGGCGCTTGATATGACTGCCAGGGACAGGCAGAGGGAAGACCTCCAATGGATCATGGCCAAATCAGCCGACCTTTTCTGCCCTCTGGGACCCTGGATCGAAACCGACCTGGATCCTGGCGACGTCAGCGTCAAAACCATGGTAAACGGGACGATAAGGCAAGACGGTCGCACCGATGACCTTTTGTTCCCCGTGGAGAGAATCCTCTCTCATATCCTTACCTTCATGACCCTTGAGCCCGGTGATGTGGTCTTGACGGGGACCCCGTCCGGTGTAGGCGAGGTCTTTCCGGGTGACCGCATAGAAGTGGAAATCGAAGGTCTAGGTGGCCTTTTGGCAGTTAAGATTGGAACAAGGCCGGACTGAAAGGGGAGAAGTCGCGATGGCGCGGTTTAAGGATCTCGCGAAACTGTTTCAACCTGATTCCGTAGCGATCATAGGCGCGTCCGGGAATCTGGAAAGCATTTCGGGAAGGCCGTTGAAGCTGCTTGGGCGGTTCGGTTACGGCGGCAGGATTTATCCCGTAAATCCCAAGTACCAGCAAATCGACGGTCTTGCTTGCTATCCGGATTTAAATAGCTTGCCCGAGGTTCCCGACGTTGTCCTGGTGGGTGTCAGGGCGGAGATCGTTCCCGAAATTTTGGGCAGGTGTGCGCGCCTTGGAGTCCCATACGCCATAATCTTTTCATCGGGTTTCGCAGAGAGCGAAGATTACGAAGGGCAAAAAAAACTAATGGAGGCCGTGCGTAATGGTCCCACTCGTGTTCTGGGACCAAACTGCCAGGGTCTTGTCAATTTCGTTTCGGGAGTGCCGCTTAGCTTTTCGGCCTCCCTGGATACCGACCGACGGCCCGAAGGCCACGTGGCGTACATCTCCCAGAGCGGAGCCTTTGGTTTTGCCTCTTTCGCGATGGCTGCCGAGATGGGTGTCGGCTTCAGGTACGTCGTAACCACCGGAAACCAGGTGGACCTGGACGTGGTGGATTTTGGAGAAGCTATGGTAGAAGATCCCGAGGTCAGGCTGCTTGTCATGTATCTAGAGGGAATAAAGGATGGTGCCCGGCTGACAGATCTTCTCAAAAGCGCTAAAAAACGTGACCTCCCGGTGGCTGTTCTCAAGGCGGGGGGAAGCCCTATCGGCGTAGAGGCGGCCAAAAGCCATACGGCGGCTCTGGCGGGCGACAGGAAAGTCTGGGAGGCAGTACTCAAACAATATGGTGCAATCGAAATCGACGACGTGGAAGATATAATCGACCTTGGTTCTGTTTTCGGCGCCTTGCCAAGAGCAAAGGGTAAAAGGCTGGGAATTCTGACGACCTCTGGTGGGGCCGGAATTATCATGGCCGACCAGGCTTGGGAAAAAGGATTGGAAATTCCGGAGCTCCCGAAGACAGTACGGGAAAAAATCGAAAAGTTTATCCCCACTTTCGGATCAACCAGAAATCCTGTCGACCTGACTGCGCAGGTCATAAATGAACCGGAAGGCTTTTCCGAATGTGTAAAAAATGTCATGGAGTCACCCATGATCGACATGACCGTCGTAATCATATCGATGATTACGGGTGACTCGGGTCAAAAACTGGTCGACGACCTCATTAAACTTTTCTCTTCTGCAAAAAAACCGCTGGCCGTCTGCTGGTTGATCGACGGAGAGCATGGGGGCGCCTTTCTGTCACGCCTCAAGGATGCGGGAATTCCTGTTTTTCAGAGCCCCAAACGTTGCGCGAAGGCTTTGTCGTGCCTCGCGGGACGTGGAAAGCAGGCGGTGGATGAAGGTGAATGTACACCAGGTATGATCGCGAAAGACCCTGTGCTGGATCTTTTGCCCTTAACGCCGACTGAATACGATGCAAAGCGCCTATTGGCCGAATACGGAGTTACCGTAACGCGGGAACGCTTGTGCGGGTCGTTAGCGGAGGCTCTGGCGGCAGCCGAGGAAATTGGTTACCCTGTGGCGCTCAAGGTGATGTCACCTGACATCATACACAAGACCGAAGCAGGGATCGTTTCCCTTAACCTGAACTCGGAAGAGGAACTCAGAAATGCTTACGGCAGGCTTCTTGAAAGAGCCGAAAAAGCTGTACCTGGTGCCGTAATCCAGGGGGTGCTTATCCAGGAGATGGCTTCAGGTGGTGTGGAATTCATGATCGGCGTGAACAGGGATCCGCTCTTCGGTCCCGTAGTCGTCGCCGGTCTGGGAGGCATATACGTGGAAATCCTGCAGGATCTTGCCATGAGACACGCCCCCATTGATCGTGAAACGGCTTTGGCCATGCTAAGGGAACTGAAAGGTTACGCGATCCTGGACGGCGCCAGGGGCCGACCCAGGCTCGACGTAGATGCCCTTGCCGATACGCTGGTCAAAATTTCAGTCCTTGCCTGCAACGAAAAAAATCTTCAGGAACTTGACGTAAACCCCATTTTCGTTTTTGAGCAGGGCAAAGGGGTGAAGGCCGTAGATGCCGTCGTAGTAAGGAGAGAAGCAAAGTGAACCCGGCGTGGCTGCTTGTGCCGATGGCGTACCTTTTGGGATCGATCCCCGCCGGATTCCTTGTGGTCAGGTGGAAAAAAGGCAT
>LDZU01000039.1_pt1 | contig 35652 bp, 27 predicted proteins | sample 615531 | NCBI WGS metagenome assembly LDZU01 (sample SAMN03408293, study PRJNA278302) | terrestrial metagenome | isolation source: oil reservoir sample SB2 | place: USA: Alaska, North Slope, Schrader Bluff formation | collected 2011-09 | reverse complement strand
ACTGAACGTGTCAAGGATCACAGCACTGAGAGCGGCGATCCGCGGAGCCGGCGGCGAGATGAACGTGGCCAAGAATACCCTGATGGAGATAGCCCTCCACCAGGAATCCATGCCCGTTCCCGAATCTGTCATGACCGGTCCCAACGCCTTCACCATTGCCAAAGGGGATGCCGCGGCAGTGGCAAAGGTGATAAGGGACTTCTCCAGGGAGAAGGGTAACGAGGCCCTTGTGATCAAGGGAGCCATCCTGGGAGATCACATCCTCTCGGCGGACCAGGTCAGGGCACTGGCCGATCTGCCTTCGAGGGAGGTCCTGCTGGCACAGCTTGCAGGAACGATGATAGGCCCCGTCAGAGGTCTGGTAACGGTGCTTTCCGGCACCACTCGCGGACTCGTGACATGTCTTTCAAGAATAAAGGAGCAGAAGGAAGAAAAGGCAGCCTGAAAACGATATCAAATCCCGACGGGTGTAAATGAAAAAGGAGGAACAGAAAATGACCGCAGCCAAGAAGGCAGCAGAAGGTGAAGAAGTAGTGACCGAAGTTACCGAAGAGAAAAAGCCCGCGAAGAAGACCGCATCCAAAGGCCTTTCGAAGGGAGACATCATTGCCGCCATTGAGCAGATGTCCGTTCTCGAACTCTCCGAACTCGTCAAGGAGCTCGAGGACAAGTTCGGCGTATCGGCAGCTGCCCCTGCTATGGCAATGCCCATGATGGGCGCCATGCCCGGTGTCGCCGCTCCGGCCGAAGAGGAGAAGACCGAGTTCGACGTCATCCTCAAGACCACCGGTACCAACAAGATCGCGACGATCAAGGTTGTACGCGAACTGACCGGCCTCGGCCTCAAGGAAGCCAAGGACCTTGTCGACGGCGCACCGAAGCCCGTCAAGGAAGGCGTTTCCAAGGAAGAAGCCGAAGAAGTCAAGAAGAAGATCGAAGAAGCCGGAGCCGAAGTCGAGCTCAAGTAGTTTTTTCTTCCTGTTTGTGGTTTGCGAAGGGAGCCCGGGAAAGCCGGGCTCCCTTTTGTTTTGAACGGGATCGATTCAAGTGGCCTCCCCCGTTTTAACAATGAAAAAAATAAGGGTAAACACGTAGCGGAAAAACCTTAAAAGTATTACAATTGTCCCATGAAAAGCACGGCATTGTTTCGACTTGCTAAACAAAGGTAGAGGTCCTGATCGCAATGGTTATCCTTGCCATCGCGCTGATGGCTTTGGCGGGGGTCGTCGTTTCCACGACCATGTTGATGGCTCATACCATCGACAAGGAAAACGCTGTCAACCTGGGGGTCGAAATGCTGGAAACCCTGGAAGCGATGAACTTCGAAGGTGAAAATATTGAAGATTTTTCTTATACTCCCGATGATGACAGCGATGACAGCAAGTTTTCCCCTACCTGGGAAGTAGAAAATTTGACAGGTGGGAAGAATATCACGATGGTCGTCCAATGGAACGGGATCCTTGGAAGCAGAGAGGTAACTCTTGAGCGTTTTGTGGCAGACCCAGGTCCTGATTGATCTGTTTACGAGGAGAAAAGGTATGAAATCCAGCCAACGCAGGAATATGAACAGACTGAAGGGTTTTACCCTTACCGAGATCCTTGTAGCGGTACTGATAATGGCGATTGTTGCAGGCAGCGTCATGATGCTCGGCTACACGTACTTCAAGCACTTCGAGCAGGCAAACGAGATCACTATTGCAAAGGACCGGGCCACCATGGTCCTTACCTATCTTGAAAGAAGGATTCTTCATACAGGTCTTGGAATGCCTGCTGAGGCAGTAGAGTTCGGTCCCGCGTTTTCCGGTTTGCTGGTTGGTGAGCTTCTTGATTGGGGAACTCCTATTGACAGCCCTGAAGAAGAACCTGAAAGCGATATACTCAGGATTGCTTACGCACATCCCTCCGGGATTTTTACGATCTCTTCCGGAGATATTTCTACAACTGCCTCCCCAATACCTGTTGTTTCCTTTTCTGGTCCTTTAGATGCGACAAAATTTGTCAATGCTGACAACAACACCAAGGGATGGGTTGTTTTTCCTTCAGTTGCTATGCCGTTTAGAGTAACTGGTTTTGACAACGGTTCTTCTCCAAAAACAATTGATCTTTCTGCAAAACACGGAATCTGGTATCTCCCTGAAAAAGTTGAACTCCATTTCGTAAGATTCTTACAGGCTTCGGTTAGTGACCAGAAATTTAAAGTTAAGGACATGACGCTTGGTGGAGAGCAACCTATCGTAGAAGGTGTTCTGGGATGCAGGTTTTCTCTGGATGAAAATAAGGTCCTTAACGTTGCTGTTGTGGCCAGAGGTAGCCGGAGATATTCGAATTATGTTTCTCCTTCGGAAATATCTGGATGGGGTCCGGTAAATAATGATTGGCGCTATTACTATCTTGTGGTTATCAACAAGGGATGGAGGATCAGGAATTGAACCTTCGGAAAGCACCTCATAAACATAATGTCGGTATGGCGTTGCCCATGACATTGATCTTTCTCCTTGTAGGTGCTGTGCTTGTGGGAACAGCCCTTTACGTGGTGGAGAATATGTTCTCCACCTCGAGACATGTAGTTACGGAGACCCAACTTTACAATGCAGCCCAGTCAGGGATCGAGCAGGCAAAGGTGATCCTTTGGGATGCCAGGTCTGACCTTGACCATGAAGAAAGGGAATACGATGGAACCCTTGATTCAGTAAGAGCCCGTCTTGAAGGAGTTTCGGATGATTATCTTGATGACGACCTGCAGGGGGTCTCAGTTCCCGAATTGGTCAACGTCACACTTACCGTTGATATACTCGATTGCAATTACGTTTTTGATGGTATTAACGTTAACGACTATGAAGACCTTGACGTTGACCAGATTACTGAACTTCCTCCCAGGTGGCCTGAAATAATCAGTGAAGGGGAAGGTACACCAGGAGGACTGTCCCAGATAGGATCATCAGGTTATCTGGATCCTAACCGGCAGGTTACTTCAGGCGGTGGCAGGATCTTGAGGCATTATGTCATAAGATCACGAGCCGAATCCGCTGATGGGAAAAGCTCTTCAATTGAAACACTGGTGGTGATTGGGCAATGAAAAGAAATAACAGGGGTAAACTAATGTATTTTCTCCTAGCCTTCTTTTTGTTGGCACCTCAAATAGCATGGGCCGACGGCTGGATAGTTGTGACCTTTACAGAACCTTACCCTCCCGCTGCCCGGTGGTCCTACGACGGCGGGACAACGTGGCTTGAATCAAACCAGAGTTCACCGGCAATTCCTCATAACTCTACATATACTGTTTCCTTCAACTCAGTACCAAACTGGGTTTCTCCCTCTTCCGTGCTCAATGTCAAATTGAAGAATAACCAGGTCACCAGAATTGAAAGGACCTATGTACGTGTTGGAGGCGGAACCGTGGTTCCGGAGGAATGGCCCGTTTGGCCTCAGCCTTCGTACCTGGGTTCCCAGTATGTTCCACTTACCTTCACCCTTATTAATAGAAATATTCTCCCATGGGTCGAATCCGACAAGACTCCTTCCACCTCGGTATGGGGTTCTGTATTGAAGATGGTGGATTTCAGCTATAACTACGCAGAGGACGAGGAAACGATAAAACAGCTTCTATACCCTGCCACGCAGAACTACCTTTTTTCTACCCAGTCAAATACTTCTATGAGTGCTCTCAACTCTTCCGTAGGGTCAGTGATGACAGACACCAGGTTTATTCTTCCTGAATATGTGGAAAACTGGCTCTCCTTCGAAGATCCCCCAGGGACATTGGTATATGTCGAGAACCAGCAGTTCTCAAATGGGATAGTCAGCTCCTGGATCAATTCATGGATCGATTTTCTCAAATCAAGAAACATTAACAAGGCAGGAATGCCTCTATCTGATACAGGCCATGGAAGTCCGGTGGCAACCTGGCCAGACAACGTCTGGCTTAGCCCTCTCCCCGGATTTCTTAGCTACGTAGACGGGTTAAAACCACTTTATGAACCCTTTGGAGGTGCGATTGTATTCCTCCCTACCACAGATGGAGTGATTCACGCATTTGACGTTGACCCGGAAAATGACGGATATTACGGGGAAATATGGGGCGCGATGCCTCTTTCTTCCTTCCTTTTCGGAGTTTATCAGGAGATGCATAAGAGAACTCTGGACCTGACTCTCCATCCCAGAATACCAACTCTGGGGGCTCCGATTCTGATCCACGATGTTGAGGATGGTCCGGGAGGGTGGAAAAGGATCCTTACTGGAGCTACTGGAATTGGGACACCTCTTGCCCCAAAGGCACCCGAAGCCTGGGATTCTGAAACAGGACCTGGGGTAAGCGACATCCTTGGAATTCCACAAAGACTAAGTGGCTTTACGTCGGGTGTTTTCGCTCTGGACATAACTGATCCCAGGTCCAGTGGCGTCAAGCAGAGATGGTCCGTATCCAATATCGATCTCGGTGACGGCAACGGATTTTTGAACATCGTGTCATCGGCAACCGGCAACACGTGGACAAAGATATCTTACACCGCTCTTGAAGGAGGCTCTCTCCCATCTTTCTCTGAATATCGAACGCTTCATACTTCTCTTTCAAGGCCTGTAATAGGATATACAGGCTCAGGAACCAGAACTTGGCACATGGTTCTTCTTGGTATCGATAACGAAAGTTATTTCCATCTGTATGACATCAATCCGCTGACTGGTGAACTGATCGGAAGCACTCAGCTTAACGAGGTTGCCGCCCTTGGGACAGAGATAGATTTTCCTTCCAAGATTGGAGCCGTTGTTCCCTGGGGAGAGAACACACCAAAGTTGGAAGAAATATATTTCTATCTTTCTAACGGGGCCTTCTATTCCTGGGATCTGTATGCCGGAACTGCTCCAAGGAAAATCCTGGAGTTGGAGTTCAAGTTGCAGGGGGAGTATTACAACGCCGAGGTTGTTCAGGATTTTGACGGAACCTTTTTCATTATCGATGGTCAGCCCCATAGATACATTTCTTTTGTGGTTCGCCTCGAGAAAGCCGGTGTTGGCCAGGGCGGCGGCATTATCTACGGAGCGGTTGTTGTTGATATCACGGAACTGGAGCTTGGTGAAAACCTTCCCCAGACAATGGAAATTGGGACCCACTGGGGGCAGACAAATGTGTTTGTGGATGAGAGCAGCGCTGTTCAGAGCATGTATCTCGCGGAGCAGATGCATGGGAACGAAGCTTTTCCTGTTTCCGCCCCCTTCTTTTATGGTGGTAAATTGATAATTGCTGCAACGGGATATCAATCCACCGGTGGTTATAATGGAGTCTACGGGAAAATTTACGTCGCCGACCCGATTACAGGTGAAGTGCAGACCGAAACGATTCATGGGGTAAGCCTGATAGGGGGCGCCTTGGTAGATGAAAGCGGTATTTTCAGGGTTGTTACCTCGACCGGGGAAATTCTCAGTTTCGACCTCACCGAATATGGACTTGAACCGCCGGGCTCGGGTTTCGGAGGGGAAGAGCAATCAGAGATAATATACTGGAAGAGAAACAATTGACGCTTCTATTGGTAAAACGAGAAAATGCATATCGACGCTCACGTACATGTGTTCCCGCCTGAAATAGAGAAGAACTGCCAGAAGATCGCCGAGACGGAACCCCATTTCGGGGCTATCTGCTCCGGGAAGGCTTTGCCGTCTCTGCAACGACTATGTTATGGACACCGTTCACAGGTACCCCGACAGGATCCGGGGCCTGGCGGTTGTTAACCCCATGACGCGGGGTTTCGAGGAGGAGATTGCCCGCTGTCACGATGCGGGTTTCATAGGGGTGGGTGAACTCTTCCCCTATGGACAGATCTTCGACATCTCCGACAGCCGTGAGACCTGGAGGCTGGTAGCGGCCTGTCACGAGAGGGGTATGTTCCTTCTGCTTCACGTTGCCGAACCTGTGGGGCGTGATTACCCCGGCAAGGGGGACATTGGGCCGAAGGAGGCCGCCGGATTCTGCGCCAACCACCCCGAGGTCCAGGTGATATTTGCTCACATGGGCGGAGGATTATGGAGCGACGAGACAATGCCAGGCATGAAGGTAGCCCTTCAGAACGCCTGGTATGATACGGCAGCGGCTCCCTACCTTTACGGACCCGGTGTTTTTAGTGCGGCAGTAGCAGCGGGGGCAGGGGACAAACTCCTCTACGGCAGCGACTTCCCCCTGCTGGGTGCGGAAAGGTACGAAAAGATGTTCACTTCTTCGGGTCTTGATGAAGCGGCCCTTTCCAGGATCAGGGGCATGAATGCCCTCTCACTACTTGAAAAGGCCCGTTCCTTCCCGGGGGTCGGCTGAAGCCGCCCTTTTCTGAAGATCTAGATCTTTCCCCTTCTACCAGGCATGTTTTTCTCGCATGGGACGCCCACCTGGCACTTTCCGCACCCGTAGCGGGGCTTGAACTTTTCCTTGATCTCGTCCTGGAACTTGGAACAGATGTCCTGATCCTTTCCGTGCTCGAAGGATATCGCATTGACGGGGCAATTTTTTATGCATGATCCGCAGGAACTGCAGAAAGACAGGAAGCTTTCGTGACGTTCCCCGTCCGGCTCGACTTGCAGATCTGTCACAAGGCTGCCGAACCTCCCCGCAACGCCTTTTGAAGTAACAAGCCCCCTGGAAAGGCCGAATGACCCCAGCCCGCAGACCCATGCAATGTGCCTCTCCGACCAGTTGCTTGTATAATATGGGATCCCTTGGCCGCCTTTGCCTGCCTCATCCCTTGTCTTTCCAGGGCCGGACCTGCTCCGGAACCGGCTGTCCGTCAGCGGGATAATGCTCCTGAAGCCGGCTTCGGCAAGGTCATCCTGTAGTTTCAGGCACATACTCTTCAGAAAAGCCTGCCCTTCGATCCTTCCATGGAGCCAGCCATCCGATGGCCAGGTGCTCTCCCGGCTGTTGCTTGTTCTGACGGCTTCGCTGAAAGGAAGGAAAAATGAGATGACGGTCTTTGCACCTTCCAGCCATTCATGCGGTAGGAGAAAGTGTTCGCCGATGACAGACGGCTTTTTCAAAGTTGAGAAAAGATCGTCATCGGCTCTGGCAAAGGAAAATATCGGGTCGTCAAAGATGACGAGTCCTTTTACTGAAAGTGGAAAACTGGATATGAAAGTCATGTCAGAAGGATACATCAAGAAGAGGGTCCGTTGCTGCCCGCAATAAAAAACGGCCAGTTCCCTGGCCGTGATTTTTTATTGGCATCGAGTGAGGACTCGCCTGCAATCCGCCAGCCGGCGGATTAACAGCCACCGGTGGGCGAGCGCTCCGGGGGCTGTCGCGCAGCGATCTAATTTATTGAATATGAAGCAGGTTCGAGTCCTGCCCGCAAAAAAAAACGGCCAGTTGCCTGGCCGTGATGTTTTTTTATTGGCTCCCCGTGTGCAACCCTTTTCATAAACGTTCTCGTTCTCCGGCTGTTAACCGAAAACCTTCAATATCAGTGGGTTATCAAAGATCAGGCCGTTCCCGGCGGACCGGAAGCGGTGTCAAACTCGATTTCCCAATCCTGCTACACGAAGCGAATGTCGCAAGTCGATTCGTGAGCTTGTCGCAAGTGCCTCAATCATCAATCATCCGGTCCCCGGTGGGAAGTAGCGTCATCATCGACCCAATCCTCCTCAGTGTAGGACATGCCCTTTCGACCCGGAACTTTCCGTGCGGGCCCGGGCCGGTAAAAGGGGCAGCTTTTCGTGGTCGATGATCATTTCCACCGGCATCCGGCAGCCCCAGATACAGGTCGTGCATTTCGTGTCGTAGGTCCGGGCGTCCAGACGACGAGGCCCACGGCTGCGATAGGCTTCCAGGTTCGGAGGCACTCCAAGGAAAGGCGGCCCGGCATGAGTTTCACCCGCGGCATTTCTGACGACCTTGAGCCCGCTCGTCTTGTAGAGTGCCGCGGTCTCCTTCCGTTGGTCTTCGACCGGCACGGAGCAGCCCCTCAGTTCAATGCCTGTCTGAAACCGGTGTTTCTCGTGCGCGGCTTCGCCGACCGCGATCAGGAACTCGCCGGCCTCCCCACCGCAAGTTCCATCGATGCGAAGAACGTACCCCAGGTAGCTGTGGGACCGCTCATCGAAAGACCGCGTGAGCCGAATGCGGGGCTGGACGGCCGCGACACGGCCTGACCATGCTACCTTCTCCGCGCTTGCCATTGAGCTGACCATCAGTCTTTCCCCGTCCCATCGAGTTTGCACAGGACCCGGTGTATACGCCGAACCCGCTCATCGTCCGACATGAACAGAGTCATTCCGCGGTTGAAGACCGTGATCTCGACAGTGTCGTCGGTCAGGACCAGCTTAAGGTTATCGTACTCCATCGGATCGCCGGCCTTCTTGTCACCGTAAACGCCGCCGAGGTTCAGCAGGTCCTCCGCGTTTATCGCTGCGCGCACATCTGCAGGAATCTTGGAACCCCGCCAGACTTTGACAGGCAGATCTTCTTGCTTCATGCCCTTTTCAAGCATGCCCCGGCGGTATTCAATCTGTTCCAAATCTTGAACCATGGAAATCGGTGTGCCTCCCAGATCGCTTATCCTTTGGGCGGATACGGATCCTTGCCGTAGGTGTGCTCCGTCTGAATCGTCATATCCTTCTTATGGATGACCACCTGTCCAAGGTCCTGGTTCTTTGCTGCTTCCTTGGCGCGGTTGATTGCATCCGCTTTCGTGTCGTGTATGCTCAGTGCCCTGGAAGCGTTCTCTTCCTTGACCTTCCAGCCGCCGTCGGTATTGGGTGTGACATGGTAAGTTTTGCGCTTCGACATCTTCATGCCTCCTGATTTGATTTGGTTTTCTCTTCGTGCCCGCGGACCGCTGCGAGTATCCGATCAATGCATGCATCGAAATCCTCTTCGACTTCATGCTGCCACAGGCGGATCACCGTCCATTCCATCTGCCGGAGTTTCCGATGGTTTGCGGCATCCCTTTCCCGGTTCCTGTTTATCTTCTTTTTCCAAAAATCTGAGACCTTGTCCTCCCAGGAAGGGAATCGGTATCCGTGCCAAAAATCGCCGTCCACGAACACGGCGACCCGGGCCTTTCTGAAAACAACGTCCGGTTTGCCGGGCAGATCTTTGACGTGCTTGCGGAACCTCAATCCTCTTCTGTGAAGAGCGGAGCGTACCCGCATTTCAAGGCCGGTATCCTTGCCCTTGATGCGGGACATACAGAAGCTGCGCTGTTCGGGTGTCAGGTTGTCCGGCATCAGACCTGTCCCTGATACAAACTGAAAGCCCTGGCCATCTCCCTGCGCCCCGGCAGGTGGAGCTCGGGGGGAGCGGTCGTAAGGACCTGAAAGCCCTGCGGCGTTCCGGGGCAGATTTTCTGGAAGTCGCACTTAGAGCACTTGTCAGGATGCGGTCGCATCGGAAAGTCCGACGCGAGAATGCCCGTGACCGCCCATTCGATGTTTGCGAGTGCCGAATCCACCGCCCCCTGGGTGATCGGCACTTCAACTCTCTGGTTGTCTTTCAGAAGATGAACGCTGCCTGTTCTCGCATTCCGTCCGAGAACCTGGTCGGCGGCTCTTGCATACAGTTGAACCTGTAAAGCAAGCTCGGTCCAATCGAGGTCGTCGTTCTCACCCGGCGTCTCTCCGCCCTCCATCGTTTTGAAGTCGATGATCTCGGCTTGCAGGATGTTTCCCTCGTCATCCTCGTGGAGCAGGAGATCAATCGAGCCGGTGATGACGCAGTTGGAGGCCGGAATCTCAAACACTGCCTCAACCTGCCTCTCCCGCTCGAAATCCTCACCGAAAGACGCCACGTAAGCCTTAGAGATTTCCACGGCCCGGTTTCTTGAGTTTTCGTAAGCGCCCGGCCGGTTCACAGGATCGCCGCTCTGGGGGACATGCTTCAAGTGAAAGGTGTCCAAGACCACCTGTTCAACTTGGTTCTCTGACGGCGGTGTGTCGGGGTGCAGCTCATGAAGCTTCTGGATGGACGTATGAACGGTCCGTCCGTAGCCGAACATTTCAGGGACGATCGGATTGAGTCCATAGCGTTCCCGGAACTGGTAACTTCTCGGACACTGCAGGTAGTACCTGATCTCGGTGAAGCTGGTCGGGTAGTCGGCGTCTTCGACCCGCCGGCGCGGCGGGGCCTGAATGAGACCGGACGGGAGACCCACGGTGTTTTGAATCACCGCTGGATGAGTTGCAAGTTGCAGAGCATAAGGAGAAGGCCGGCGGGGTTGCCTTGCCTGAGGCAGGTTTTCCGCTCCGCTTACGTAAAGGTAACGCTCAGCACGTGTGCTTGCGGTGTAGAAAAGCCTGATTTCCTCATCGGGAGTACTCTGATATGCGCCGCGGTTGATAGCGGCGGTCATGACACTCGGCGGCAGCCATCCCGAATAGTTGCTCCTCCGTTTGGGGAACCGATGCGATTCCACATCAACCACGAAAACGCAAGGGAATTCGAGACCTTTCATCTTGTGAACGGTCGACACGGTGACGGCGTCGGGTCGTTGAAGCACATCGTCGGTGGAAACATCGTAACCGGTCTCGGCGGCGTTCTGCAGAAAGTTGAGGACCTCTGAAAAACGTTGTCCGGAGTCCACGCTCATATACACCGTCTCGACGTCGAGAATCATGCGGCTGAAAAGTCCGATGTCCCGCATGACATCGTCGCTGAAATTCGTCCGCGCGATGTTGAAAACTTCCAATAGATCGTAGACAAGCTGCTGAGGATAAAGTCGGATTCTCGTCGAGCCTTGCGGACGGTGAATGCGGCGGCTCCAATCAGTGAGAACACGGACCAGTGCATTGAAATCCGCGTCGGGATAGGCAGGCAGCACCTCGTTGTCGAAATGCTGTTGAACCGTGGTCCGGTCGAGCGGGGTATTGCGGAGGAGTTCAAATGTGCTGCGCAGAACCGATGTCTGCGGGCGGTCGAAGGGCCCCCCGCCGGCTTCCAAACTGAAAGGAATGCCGAGGGTTTCCAGTGCGGCCGTAAACGCCGCATGTCTCGGCGTGCCATCCTGCTCCGCCTGACGTGTCGAGCGCATCAGAATCGCGAAATCAGCAGGCGTCAAACCACGGACGACGCCGTTGTCATCATAGGCGGTGCCCAACAGACACCGGACTCTATCCGCAACCCATCCCGCCTCGGCGGCGCGGTCCGGAAACCACAGCACTCTGAAATCCTGGGGCGTCCGATTCGCAAAGGCCGCCGGATTTTTCGGAATCCGGCTCGGGCCCAGCATGGCGGCCGCGAAGGCGTCCGAAGCCTGGACGATGGGCTCCGTGCTGCGGAAATTTTGGGAGAGGGTGTGCACGCTGCAGCCGGTATAGCGTCGTTGAAAACCTAAAATGTTGCTGACGTCGGCCCCCCGCCATGCATAGATCGACTGGTCGTCGTCTCCAACAACAAAAAGCGTCTGCGAGCGCTGATGCAGCAGTCGGATCAGCTCCTCCTGACAAGGGTTGACGTCCTGGTACTCATCCACCATGAGGTGACGCAAATTCCCAATGCCGTTTTCCACGCCGGCTGCATTGGAACGGATCGCCTCGACCACATCCCGGATCATCAACGAGAAATCGATATATTGATCCGCCCTGAGACCGTCCCGAATGCGGGTGAGCAAGCCACCGATGTCTTGATCTTCGGCGGCGACCGTATTGAAGTCCAACAGCTCGTCGTTGGCGGTCTTCCATGCATCCGACGCCTGCTTTACTGTGTCGAAATAGCTGTTGTTCCGTGCGCGCGGTCGGAAGGATTGAAGACCCAACCGGTGATAACGCGAAATCATGTAGAGTTTGAGCCGGTTCTCGTCAAGAACGTCGTACTGTCGATACGTTGCGTCCATGTCGCCCAGTACGCGCTGGCAGTAAGAGTGGATGGTTCCGATATACATCGCCCCCATCACGGTGGGATCGAGTCCTGCGGTGGCCAGGGCTTGAGAAACCCGGCGCTTGATGGACTCGGCCGCCTTTTCGGTGAACGTAAAGGCCACGATACCTTCGGGCGGCTCATTCTGGGCGAGGAGTCTGGCGATCCGGTAGGCCAATGTCCTTGACTTGCCCGAGCCGGCGCACGCCAGACACAAAACCTCGCGGGCGGTATCCACAGCCGCGTCGTATTGCTGCGGCGTCAACTCGTTTCTCAAGACCTGGTCGATACTCATGTGAATTAAGTCCCTCTCTTTGATGGTCACGTCCCGGTGCTGTTCCGTAGGACCCGTTTGATGCTTCTTCCGTGTGCCGCGATGAACGGCGGCGGCAGGGCGTTGCCGATCATCAAGGCTACGGCGGACTTGTTTTCGGTGGTCGGGAACTTGTACCGGCGTGGAAAACCCTGCAGAAGCGCCGCCTCGCGCATGGTGATCGCCCGGTCCTCCTCCGGATGCAGGAACCTCCCCTTTGACGGGTTGAAGCATCCTCCGGTGATCGTCGGAGCCGGTTTCTTCCAGGCCATGCGCCCGTAAACATCCTTGAATCCGTTGCATCGCTTGTGGCACTCGAGCTGGAATTCCTCCGGAAGGTCTCTGCGGCTTCCGCCGTCTTTCGGGATAAGCCGGATGACATCCAGAACTTTCGGGGTCCGATTCTCAGGCATGTCATGCACGGGGTCCCCGCTTTGACCCGCTTTCGGCAGCCCGCCGATCGCATCCTCAACCGTTTTCATCTTGGCGGCTTTGCCAGCGAAAGGAATTGTCACGCCCAGCCCCGCCAAATAAATCAACCTGCGTCTCCTCTGCGGAACACCGTAGTGGGCGGCGTTCAATATGCGATGCTCTCCCAGGTATCCGAGGTTCTTCAACTTCCGGCGGAAAGCCCCGAACCGTTCGTCGTCCGCCAGCCCAGGGACGTTTTCCATCATTACGGCGCGCGGCAGGAGAGCCTCCACGAACCGTTCGAACTCCAGCAACAGATCGTTTCTGGGGTCATCGACCAAGAGAGCCCCGTTCAGGGTCCGCATCGTGGAGAAACCCTGGCACGGTGGGCACCCCGCCAGGAGATCGAGGCCGCCTTTCTCCAATCCGAGCGCGTCGAGCAGTTCCTGCGGATCAAGTTCTCTGATGTCCTTTTCCCATAGTGTGACATCGCGATGGTTCGCCTTGTAGGTCTTGACGGACAGCGGATCGACGTCCACCGCGCCCAGGACCCTGAATCCGGCTCTTTTCAACCCCACCGTCAGTCCACCGCAACCGCAGAACAGGTCGACGGCCGTGGGCTTGCCGTCACTGTTGGGAAGGAGTCCTCGACTTCGTTTCGCTTTGCCTTTCATCGGAAAAACCTCCTTTTGTTCGAATAGGCGCTCCCCATGAGCGCTTTCAGGAGGTTACTTACCGATGGGCCGACTGAACCGCCGGCTTCATCCATGGAATGGAAGCGGCCTATCCCAGAGGGATCGATCATTATTTTTCGAGTATCCGCCGCTTCCCGCCGCATCCGTTACATCTCCAGTGTTTTAAGCACAGCCCGGTCGACGTCGCCGTAAAACACCACGTCCAGGCGTTCGATCACGTCCTCCGGCAATCCTGCGAACTGCGTTTTGTTGGAAACGGGGACCAGGGCGCGAAGAGCCCCTGATTCAAGCGCCAGTTGCAGGGGTTCGGTGATCGAAGCCGGGCCTTTGATGTTCCCCTGGATGGTCAGGTCGCCGAGGACCACCGTACCGGCCTGCACATGACGGTTGCGGATCACGGAGATGATGGCGGCGAAAAACGCCACGCCGCAGGGACAGTCGATGCGGCCGCCGGAGAGGTCCACGGCTTCGGCATAGATGTCTTTCTGCGCCAGCATCTGTGTGAGCCCGAGTTTGTCTTTGACGCTCTGCAGATAACTGAAAGCCCGGTTGAGGGATTCTTTCAGTGATTTCTCGAGGCCCGTCGGGGTCCGGAGCTTGCCCGTGCCCGCCGTCAAGGTGACTTCGAGTCTGAACAAAGCGACCTTGGCTTCGGAATCCACCGCGGCCGTGTAGACCGTTCCGGGAGGCAGGGGGTCCTGCGAAATGACTCCGGCCCCCCCTTGCTCGGGGACGCCCACGGACCGCTCGGTGTCGTCCGCGAGATCGATGTATGAAAAACTGGTCTTGTAGAATTCGAACGAACCGCGTTTCTTGAGCTGCTCCTTGACCCGGCGGCGTCCCTCCATGGCCAGCTCGACGTATTCCGTGAGTTCCTCCTTCGTCCAGCCTCCGCCCGGGTGGAGGATTTTGAGAAGACCGCTCACCGTCTTTTTGGCTGCCGTGGCGTCCCTGCCTTCAACATGCGATCCGAAACGGAAGACCCGCTCGGCCTCGTCGAAGCGGTTCTGTTTCCTGAGCGCCCGGAACGCTTCGGCCAGATAGTCGGTGACGAAGCCGTAGTGGACCGTGAGCATATCCTTCGAGTTCTTCGGAACCTCCCAGCCGGGCAGGTAAAAGTGCATCCGGTCGAGCAGAGCGAGATCGAATTCTTTCGGCAGCGGCTGGAAAAGGTCCGTGGCCGAGTTCTGGACCAAGCTCTCCACCGGCTGGTTCAGGTTGCCGATGAACACCAGGGACGCGTCCGCCAGCACCTGGGTGACTCCGCGGCTGAAGCGGCCGTTGGCCATGTAGTCCTTCATGATTTGAACCGCGTCGGGATCGGTGATTTTCATACCGCCGACTTCGTCGAAGGCCACGACGTCCCAATGTCCCACGAGCCCGACCTGTCGGCGGGCGTTGTTGTAAAACAGGTTCGCGGTGCTCGCCTTGCCTCCCGAGAGCAGCATGCAGTAAGGGGACATCTCGCTGAACGCGTAGGATTTGCCCGTGCCGCGCGGACCGAGCTCGATGAAGTTATAGTTTTTCTCGACGAAGGGGATGAGGCGGGTGAGCAGAAGAATCTTCAGCCGGCGTTCCATCCGCAGCGGTTCCAGACCGACGCTCCGGAGGAGGAGATCGATCCACTCGTCCCTTGTCATTCCGCCCCTGCCTTCCAAGTACTCTTCCAGATCGAAGCGGGCGAGTTGGATGGGTTTCAAATCGACAATATGGAAAGGGCTGTCCTTTTTACCCTCTTCGGACAGCCTGAATTCCACGTCGATGATGGCCCAGATGCCGCCCTCAAGCAGCCGTTCGTACCGTCGGTAGAATTCCTCGGGGATGTGTATCTTGGCGTATCCGAAATGGTCCATGGACGCCCAGTATTTGTTTTCGCTCGGAAGGAAGCGGACTTCGACGCGGTCGATGAACCGATGTCTGCCTTTCTGCTCGACCATGGACTGGGCCTTGTTCGCCTCGTCGTGGCGGAAGTAATTCGTCGTCAAGGTTTCTTTGACGGCGTCCACCCCGATGCGGATTTCCTCGTCGTTGTCCGAAGCGCAGTATTTGCCCAAGAGGTACTCGAGCACATAGGACGGAACGTTCTCGCCGCCTTTGATCTGATGCAGAAGGTCCTTCCGCACCACTTTCCCGGCGAACACGCCCGTTGCTTTTTTGTCCAGATCGTCCTGTTGCATTCCGGTCTCCTTAATCGAGCATCGCGTTCTTCAGCTTCCGCTTCGCCCACACGACGCGCGTCTGCGGGTCGCTCACCCTGATTTCGATCTCCGTCCCGTCGAAATCAGGATCAATCAACACAGGAACGGGCGTTTCTTTGCCCGCCTGCAAAGTCACTTCACGGGTCTTCTCGTCCCGCGCCTCGCAGTCGGCGGCCTCGCCGACCACCTTGGCTTTCGCGCCCGAACCGTCATATGCCTCGACCCGAACCCGGGCGGGGGTCCCGAACATGTCGCTCTGGAGGTGGAACTTGAGGCCGATGACCCGGCTGGTGAATTTGTCCGACCGATAGCGGACGTCGATCTCAGGCTTGCCCGCAGTTGCTTGTTTCTCTCGTCCGGCCCGGAAGACGATCACCGGCACCACCGCCTCTTGAAGACTCAGTCCGCCGTGGAAATAACCCTCGCCCTCCGAGAATACGCGGAACCCGATGGGCAGGCAGACCTCCTGCACATCTCCTTGAATCCCCACATGGCCCGCCTTCAGAGTGACGGTCCCGGCCGATCCGGAAAGGCCCGAACCCAATCGGCAACGGCGCTTGTTCTCCAGCCAGCCGCCCGGAGGCGTCTGAACCACATCGCCCGCCGGAATTTCCGGCAGCATCATGTGACCGTGATCGGCGCTGATCACCACACGGTCGACCCCCTGGGACACCACCCACCGGACCGCGGCCGCGATATCCCCGATCACGTCCGAGAGGTAGCGCCGGGCGCGCCAGGCACCGAGGTTCTCGGCCACCGCGTCCGGATCCTGGGTCCGCACCACAAAGAGCTCCGCCTTCTTCAGGTTGGCGGCGGCCTTCTTCGGCGAGCCGAGCAGGTCGTCCAAGGTGGTCTCGAAAAACCGGTCTCCGTAGGTGTCGGCCAGCAATTTCATACGGTCCGCCGATGTCTTCAGCAGGCGGGTTCCGAGGGCCGGCACCAGCCCTCCGTCCTTCTCCACAAGCCGGAGCATTCCGTCCGCACCCGGCATGAGCGCCGCCATGCCGCAGCCGGTCACCGTCGGAACCACCCCCGCGGCGTGGCTGACGTGGACCTCACCCGTTCCCGCCAAGGCTTCGCCCAAATCACGGCCCATTTCGTAGCGGAGGGAATCCACCATAAAAAACGCGGTTTTCTCACGGCGTTCCAGCAACGGGGCCACATGTTCGTCGAATATGCGGGTCTGCCTCGACGCTCCGTCCGGCGGCCAGCCCTCCGCTTGAACCGCTGCGAGGAATGAATCCTGCAAAGCCGTGACGGCTTCGCGGTAGCGACGACGACAGAGGTCGACGACCGGGGCGATGACGTCATCGTCGGTGCAGGCGGTGAGGGCGGTTTCAAACAGGCGCGACGCCCGGTCGAGGTCCGACCAACCGCCTTCGGTGTAAGCGTTCATCAAATCCGTGAGGTTCTTTTTCCCGGTCAAGCCCCCCGAAACCGCGGCGGCGGATTCGATCATGGCGGCCGCCCTCTCAAGCGCCGTCCAGGCCGGCGACCTCTGCGGGTCCCTCCGCCAAATCGACCGTTTGCGGTTTTCGATCACCGTTCGTGCCGCCGCCGGGTCGCCGGTGACGACAAGCCCGACCGCGCGGCCGAGCAGACGCCGTTCCTCGAAGGGAAAGGTGTCGCGTTCGCCGGGGTCGAAATCCTTCGGCATCAGATCCGGCAGGCGGAGTCCGCTTTCGATCCCCTGCGCCAGCTCGACATAGGTTTCACGCAGACCCGTGTCGCTGCGCATCCTGTCGCAGGCTGCATAGACCACGGACTTCGTTTCGACGCCGGCGCGCGGCACGGCGCTCAAGGCGTCGGGAACGCCAGCCGGACAATCGAACACGAACTCGCTGAAAAAGATGTATTCGGCGGCTTTCGGCCTCAGCACATTCCAATCGCGGTCGCCGCCTGTGTGTTTGAACCCGACGGCGGCGGCGAGCAACCGCAGCAGCTCGTCGACGCAGCCCGGCTTGGCGGCGGCTTCCTTTGCTTTCACCGTGTTGCACAGGGCAGCCGCGATGATTTCCGCCGGGGTTTCCGTCCGGAAAACGTCGTTCAGCAGCGGCCAACGCTGCGTCTTTTCCAAGCCGTCCAGAAGGGCGATGTCCGGCTTCCCCTCGCGGAAAAGCCTTGTGATCTCGTCGGCCTTGCCCGGCATGGCCTGGCGAGCGAGCGATTCGATCTTCTGGTCCTCGGCATCGCCGAAGGGAGCGCCCGCCATGGCGTAGACCTCGAAGGGGTCCCGCATTTTCTCTTCCTCGCCCGCGCCCCGGCGGCGCGGTATGTAGATGAGCAGGCAGCGGTCCCGTTCCGAAGGATTCTCGGATTCGTTCATCAGCCGATAAATCTCGTCGGCCCGGCGGCGGGTCTTAAGGACGGAGGCTTCGGCGCACAGCACCTCGCAGTTCGGCGCGCTGAATTCCGCGGCGAAGGATTTGAAGTCCCCTTCGGCGTCGTACCAGACCACGATGCGGCGGTCGCCCAAGAGATCGATCAGTTTCTTGTGCAGAAACGAGGTGAACTTCATCCGGCGGCCTCCTTTTTCCGACGGCCGCGGCCGCCTTTCTTCCCGGGTTTGAGGGCTTCAACCTCGCAGAGGCCCTCAAATCCGTGGGCGATGGCGATGGACCGGTCGCGCTTGCAGACTTCCCGGACGCGATCGGGCCATATCGTGTAGGCCAGGTGCGCCCAGTCATATTCGCCCTTGGCGAGCTTCTTCCAGCAGTCCTCCGTGTCTTTGGCCCAAGAGCGCAGGCGGAAAAGACCGTGGAACGGCGCGGCGTTGATGATCACGCCGTCGTTGAGGTCCGGCTTATAGGGCAGCGCGGCGATGCGCAGGAGTTCCTCTCGCAGGTCACGCAGTTCCGCGGCGAATGTTCGGGCTTCGCTCAGCCGGTCGGTCAACCGCGTCGTGTCACGGCCGGAGGCGGATTTCATGTCGTTCTCGATACCGCCGATTCCCCGTTCGACTTCTGATATCTTGGGCTCGACGTATTTGTTGACCGCCGCATAAATCGTCTGATCGTTCAGACGGTGATAATAGAGCCAGATGGTGTACGATCCCGAGGCGGTGGAGAGCGGCCAATAGATCGGGGCCTTGCGCCGGCTCTTGGAATAGCGCTTCAGGTGGTCCTGGAAGAACCCAGCGGGCCGGCGGAAGTAATCCCGCAGGTCGGAAACACCGATGATGTCGCAGGCTTCCTGCTCGATCTCGTGGGATTTGTCCTCCCAGAGCAGGTCGAATACCTCGCGCACGCGGCGGACGATGTCGTCCCGGTGCGGCCGGTCGCCGTTGAAACCGGGGTCGTCCACCAGGACACCCTCCCAGGAGATACGGATCGGATACTCGGAGTCAGGGATGGTTGGATTCTTGACCGAGCCGTCCGGCGGCAGGGTGTTCGCGTCCGGCCGGGCGCGGAGCCACTCTTCGCTGACGATGCGGTTCGGTTCCGCAGGCAGGCCGTCCGGGCCGACCAGCATCCCCGGCGGGCAGACCGGCAGCGGATCGAAGGGATCGGGGAGTTTCGGAGCAAGCGATTGGTCAATGGCGATGCGGACGTCCCAGCGGCCGAGGACAACGCCGACGCACCCGGAAATCAAGTCGGCGGTGAGAAAGGGGAGGTTTGCACCGGATGAGTTCGGGACGAACTCATCCGAGCTGTCATCGCCTGCATTGTCGGACTCTTCTTCACCACATTCTCTGTAATCATCGTCAGACTCTGAATCTTGATTATCTCCAACTGCCAGCTTACCACTGCCAGCGGCTTTTCGCTCCTCCTCGGTAAAATCGTACGTATCAAGGATAATCTGATTAATCTCGAAGGATAAACGCTCAAGAGTTGCTTTGGTTTCAGCCGCGCGCCTTGCCCGCTCAACAGCCCGTTCCGTTAGCATTGTACCTTCAACGCAGAGTAACGGCGACGTCACGAAGGCATGAGAAGTTTCAACCTCTCCATCTTGTTCCTGCTTGATACGCCATGCTGAAATCACCTTATCAGCACATGGGCGTGTAACTCCAGGAAATGGAACTGAACCTATGATGCCAACTTGATATGAACGGGCTATGCTGCCAGCACTTACCAGCATTTCAAGGAGAAAGTTGAACGGAACAGAATTCATTAGCCCACATACATGCATGATAATGTTATCTTGGAAAAACCCAGCTGAGCCTTTTACAGAAAAGACGCCTCCGCTAGGCCAAGGCCTTACTGATAGCAATGCGCTGGTTCTATCCCCCCACGTCAGCCCAGGGCGGAAATAGTAATCGGTATTCTGTGGTCTGGAGTTGGTCTTCCCTGTCTTGGGATCCACGAAGTTCCGTGTCTCCGCCCCGTCCTTCTCCCAATTCACGACGAGGTGGATGTCGGCATAGTAGGGAGAGTATTCGCCGCCCTTGGCGAAGGGAACCCAGCGCTTGCCTTCGTAGGTTCTGTTCCGGCACCAAGCCTGAAAATCCCGAATCCGCTTCTGCGTCCATTTTTCTTCATGCCCCTCCTGCCCACTGCCCACTGCCCACTGCATACTGTCAAGAATCCGTTCCGACGGCACCTCCCACCACGCGCGTACGAAGCGGAAGTCATCTCCAGTTTGCAAACCAACCTTGACCGTTCGTCCGTCGCTTTCAAAGGGCGGCAGTTCTTTGAAAAGCCGCCGGATGCGTTCGCTCACCCAGTAACAGAAGGGAGTGTTGGGCACCTGCCGGAACGATTCGGGGTTGACGGCGTACACATCCTCGTCCGCCTGCCCTTCACGCAACGCGGCGATCCGCCGGGCCAACGCCTCTCCCTTGTCGTTCTGATTCAGCAGGCGGATGAAGAGGGTGTCTCTCATGATTTTACGCCCTCCGCACCGTAAGCTGCATAGACAACCTGCCTCAACCGTTCAGGGATGTCGTCGGCGTTGATGGACGCGAAGTGGTCCAATGCGGCGAGAGCCTTACCTTTTTTCACGCCTTGACTTTTGGAGACTCCCGCCGCCTGCTCAAAGTCCGGGCTGAGCACCTCCACCTGTCCAAGAGGCGTCTTCACATGGTCGGCGATCATCTGGTTCAGTTCATACGTCCGCTGCTTTTCCCGTTTCTTCTCCTCGGTCCAACCATTCGGAATGGGATCGGGCAGAGGATCTTCGTCATGCACGACGAGGTAGGGAATTTCAAACGCCTCGGCAACGGCGATATACAACGACAGATTGTGTTTGGACCCGCAGTCGATGACGGATATGTCGGGATTGAAAATTCCTATCTTTTCGGCCAAATACGGGAGAATCACCTTCTCCGTCTCGCCCTCCACAAAAACCACCCGCTGGGCAAAGAACATTTCGCCGCGATCCGGATTGACCCATTGCGCCATGTGAAAGCGGTTTTTCCTCTCTTTCACATCATCGCCTTCAAACAAGTCTCGGGTGCATTGGCGCACGCAGGTCCCTTTCTCAGCGCAATCTTTGGTGACCACCGCAACTTCTTTGTAGTGCTCAAGCTCGATGAAATAAGTTGAATGAGTGCATAAAAAGACCTGATGTTCCGGATTAGAGGCAATTTCCCGCAGAGAAGACGCCAACCTTCGTTGCGCATGAGGATGAAGGAAAAGTTCCGGCTCTTCCATGGCGAAGATCACGGTGTCGGATTGTTTCCGCGGTGTCACATCACTCTCAGCACTAATTTTCCGCTCGTTTCGAAGCGCTTTCGCCCAGGCGCGCAGGAGTGCGAACATCATCGCCCGCTGAAGACCGTGGCCTTTTCGTTCGGCGGATGTCTTGACCCCGTCGTCGAGGTGAACATCGGTGCCCAATTCAAAGAGGCGCTCCAGCTCCGGCGGAGTCACTTCGATGTTCACTTTGACCCCCCAAGAGAGCAGTTCCTCCTCAATGGACTTCTCAAGCGCAGCCAGTCGGTTGCCGCCGCTTTCTTCCGCCTCGCGTGTATTGAGCGATGAAACAACGGACTCGAGTTGTCTTTTTGCATCAATGAACCGCGGGTCCGTTTCAGCCATTTCCCGCACCGCACGATTCAACAAACGACCGAAGGCGGTCGTCGTCTTTACTTTGATTTCTTCGGTCAAATCGCGCACCGCCGGAATCAGGTAAAAGTCCGGAAGAACGCCTCCTCCGACGTTTTTCTGCCCGAGAAGAGGCCCCGCTTCAAGGGTTCTTGTGAAATTGAGCTCGGAACGATGCTGTTCAATGTACTTCTGCTGCGCTTCTTCGACGGCCTGTTTCGATAACCGTCCGCTCGGCTCTACAAGGTCTTTCAAGGGCGTTTCGATGATCTTTTCGCGCGTCGTATATTCTCCGGCCTTGTCCGCCCGAAGCCATTCTTCATCGGCCTGTTCGACATACCCGTTATAAGCAACCTCTATTTCTCCGCTCCGCAAGCGGGCGGTCTTGCGGATGCAGAGGGTGTCGTCCGATAAGACATACCGCTTGAAAGTGTTCTTTTCCTGGTCCGTCAGTTCATGGAAAGTCATCTCTATCCACATTTCGTTATCTTCGGAGTCGCGATAGAGAAAGAAATCACGGTCGGCAGGTTTCGCCGAGGTGGACAAGCCGAATTCCAAGGCGGAAAGAATGTTGGATTTTCCGTGGTTGTTCGGTCCGAGCAAGGTCATGAGCGGCATGCACTCGAATGCCAAGTCCCGGATGCTCCTGAAATTGTGAATATGTAAATTCTTGATCCTCATAGCCGCGCCTCCAAACAGTACGCCGCCGCTTCCACCATCGCGCTGTCCATCACGCCGTAACCGAGATCGGCGAACACGGTCGGTCTTGCTTCCTTGAGCAGGATCTCCTGCCGCCATTTGGTGAAGGACGAGAGGAAAAAGCCCGTGCGTGATGTGATCGCCCCCAACATTCCGCCTTTCTGAAGCAGGTTGAGCCCCCGCTCCACGAAAGCCGCATAAACATCGTTCTTCGTCCGGGGAAAGGACTTTTCAATGAACGCCTTGGAGAGCTTGGCCGGCTCGCCGAACGGCGGATTCATCAGCACCACGTCGTAGCGCTTGCGGCACAGGTCGATGAAGGCGAAGCCGCGGGCGGCATCTTCCGCGAACAATCTGCGGCGGACCGCCCGACCGTTTTCCGCCTGTTCGGCATAGTCCTTCAGGGCATCCAGGATGCGGTCTTCCGCCTTATCCCAAAACCGCTCGTCGGTGATCCCTTTCACATCGAAGCGCAGTTCCTGCTGTTTCGGCCGAGGGGCGTCCATACTGGGAAAAAGAAGTTGCTGTTCCGGTTTCGGGCCTTCCCGCCACTGCTTTCCCGCCGCGGCCACGGCGTCCTTGATCTCCTCTTCGATCTTGAGGAGAGAGCCCGCCTCGCCGGCGAGTTTCATCTTTTCGAACACCTCGTCCACGATCTGACCCAGCACCCGGGGCTTGAGGCCGGCGGTGAACTCACGGCGCATGTCTTCTTCGCCGGGCATCGGCTCGGCGGTGACGATGTTCGATCTGGTGATGCGAGGCCTTTCCTGGGCCTTGAGTCCGAGACTTTTCCAGGTCTTCTGCGCCCGCAGCCAGAGAGCCGACGCTGCGATCTGTACTGCGCGCGGGTCGATGTCGATGCCGTGCAGGTTGTGTTCGACGATGAGCTTCGGGGTCTCCCGGCGCAGGTCGTCGAGGTCCTCGAAGTCCTCCTGAATCGTTCGGCCGGTGACTTCGGACTTCGGGCTTTCGGGATCGCCCCAGGCTTCTTCGAATATCCTTTCCAGTAGATCGAAAGCGTAGAGCAGGAAGTGGCCCGACCCGCAGGCCGGGTCGAGGATGCGCAGGTCCCGCGGGTCTTTCTTCGGCCGGTGCTCGATGTAAACCGGCCGCTTGAGCAACTCCTCTTGGGAAAGGTCGGTTTCATCACCCTTTTCGGCGGGAGCCTTTTCACCCGGTCCGAGGAAGACCTCGTTCGGTCTCCGCACAAGATAGCGGCACTCCTCCTCGAGGACTGTGTCACCCTTGCGCATCTCGCACCAGATGCGCCCCAGCGTGTTGTCCGTGAGGAACTCGACGACGTAACGCGGCGTGAAGAACTGGTTGCGGACGGCCATCTCTCTTGTGTTCCGAGGTGACCGCGAAGCTTTGCGCATCGCATCACGTTCTTCCTTTGGATTGAAATATTGGTAGACCCAGCCGATGGTCTCGTCCTCGGTCCAGAGGTGCGTCAGTTCCGCCTTGTTGAGCTCGGCGAGGACGTCTTCCATGCAGCGCTCCGAGGGGAACACCGCCGACTGCGGCGTCATCCGGTCGAACAAAACGCCCAGGTCGAGGGCGAACTCGTCGAAAAGGCACTCCAGGAAAACGCGGTAGGTGTCGTAGCGCCCGCCGAGCGCGCCGCCGGAGATGCGCTCGAACATCTGGAAACCGGCCGAACCCGTTCCTTTGCGGACGCATTCGACGACCAGCCCCCGCTCCTCGCACAGACGCAGGGCCGCCAACCGGTTGAGGACGGTGAAGGAGATCTCCAGGACCATCCGCTCATAGGCGGCCTTGCGGCGGTCCGAATCCTTCCCCGCCGCGCCGGCGGTGTAGTGATCGAGAAGATCGCGCAGACGGCGGGCCGCCGCGTGCTGATCGGGCGAAAGGTGCGTCAGCTTTTCAAGCGGCAGCACGACGCCGTCCGGGTGGAGCCCGAACACGCCGCGGAGCTGATCGGTGACGTCCTCGACCAGCCGACGCCGGCAGGCTGCGACGGTCTTGGCCAGCAGATTTCGTGTGTCTTTGTCGAAGCTCATCAGCGCCCCTTGATCCGTATCCGCTTGTTCGATTTCAACAGTCCGGCCAGCTTCTCCCGAATGCCCGCCAGCCAAGAATCCAAATCCGCCGCCGTGGTGATCACGGCGGGTTCCACCAGAGCGTCGGCTTCGACGATCTCCTCGACCGGCGGCTCGCCGCCCTCTTCGGGTTCGGGTTCGGGTTCGGGCTCGGCCGGGCGTCTTCGTTTGATTTCCGCTTTCAGCTCTTCGATCAAACCCGGCAGGGTCCGCCTGCGCACCAACAGGGTCTGCAGCAGCCTTACGGGGTCGCCGTTTTCGGCCGTCGGCGGCAGATCGCATGTAAGCTTGGCCGCGATCTCCTCACGGTCCTCGTCCAGCAGTTTCGTCCAGTCCGGTTCCGTTTCGAGCCCGGTGAGGGCTTTCTTGAGGTCCTCTTCATACGCGGCGCGGTCGACCGCATATCTCTTTTCCGTGCGGTCCACGGCGGATCTGACCACGCCCCGCAGCTCGGGCAGCCGTTCGAAAAACCTTTCGCCCGCCAGCACTTCCTCCGCCGCGGTTCTGTCTTCGGCGCTCAGGAGGTCGTTCACGGCTCCGGGGAAGAGACGTTCCAGGTCGGCCGAGGAATCCAGCACCGACCGGGCGTTCCGTACGTCGGTCTCCGCGCCGGACTCAAGGGCGTCGAAAACAGCCTTGGCCCAGGTGATCTCGTCGGGCAGCGCACATTCCACACCGCCGAGGACCGAAGCCGCTCCGCCGGCGTCGCCTTTCAGCAGATCGGCCGCGTCGGCCAGCAGGCGCCGGCATCGGCTCTCGCCGGGAAGGCTCAGGAGACGCAGACGGTCGGGCAGAGACCCGAGTTTTTCCAGAAGGTCGGGGACGTGCAGCCGGACGGAGCGGCTGATATGGTCTTCCAACGGCAGGACTTCGTCGCCGAATAGGGTTTCCAGACGCCGGGCGGCCCTGTCCAAAGCTTCGGGGGGCAGCTTGGCGTCGCGGGACGATACACCGATCCTGTTGAACGAGACCGTGCTCTTGACGGCTTCCACCGCCTGCGGTCCCGCGGTGCGCACCGGTCCTCCAGCGCCCGGGACGTGGAACTCGATCTCTCCGGCACGAAGGAGAGCCGCGAACAGGTACCGCACGGTGTCTTTTGTCCACCCGTAGGGCGGCGCGGAGAACAAATCCTGAAGATAGGAACCCTGGAGCCTTCCGGAGCCCGCTTCGGCGGCCTTGGTCCGGAACACCCGGAGCACCTCCGCCAGTACGGGGGCGGCTGTATCCACCCGAGGAGCGCCCTTGCTCTTGACCACAAGGCCGAGAGGGTCGAGGTCCTTTGTGATGCGGTCCATACGCTCGACGCCGAGGAACTTGGCCGCCTCGTCCGTGGAAGGCCGGATCGGGGCCAGATGGAAATGGGGGAAGACTTCCTTGACGGCTCCGGCCAGGACCGAGCGCACAGCCGCGTCCAGGGTCTCGCCGGCTTCACGGACGGGGGTCGGCTTGCCGCGGAAGATGAAGACGCCTTCCAGCATCGCCTTTTCCATGGCGGCGGCCGTCCGCTCACGGCAGCGCTCGGCCGCCCGGCGTTCGGCGCGGAGATACTGGGCGACCACGTGATCCGCGGTCCGCTCGTCGACGTCACCGAGGACTTTTTCCGAGCGCACGATTTCGGGAAGGAGTTCCTCCACGGTGTCGTCGTTTTTCACCAGGAGGACCACGGTATTCTTCAGTTCCACCTGGGTATTGGTGGAGACCAGGAATTCACCCCGCTTGCCGTCCCAGAGGGCCGGGTCGACGAATTCCAGACGCAGTTCGACATCTTCGGAGCCGCCTACGACCGGCGTCCGGCCGAGTTTGACCGATGACCTGACTTCCTTGATGTCCTCCAGTCTCGCGGCGGGCTGCACCCGGAATAATGAATGGTCGGCGGTACCCTGTTTGAGGACGTCGATCCTTGCCCTCATTGCTTCGCCGGACGTGGGCGCGTAGCTGTTGCGCTTGTCGCGGATCGGTTTGACGGCGTCGCTCAGAAAGACCCAGCCGCCCGCCTGCGGGTCCTCGATAAGTCCGCATTCCTTTTCGGATGCGATTTTCCGGAGAGCCTCCCGCACCTGGTCGAGCAGCCCGGGAGACCCGATTTTTCGATAGAGCAGTGCGGCGAGATTCTCCGCGGTACGGGGGAAGGTCTCCACGGGTTGAAGAGCGGCGACCGCCTTGGCCGTGCGTGTTTCGAGGGAGTCAACCCCGAAGATCTTCGCCGTCTTCTCCACTCCGCCGATGACATGGGGCAGGACCTTGGCGATGTCCGCGCGGAGGGTGTCGTAGAAATCGTCCACGCAGGCGAGCGCGCCGATCTCCCGGTCGGCGAGCTTGACGGCGTCGGCACCGAGGACACGGCTCTTGTCCACCAGCACGTCCTGGATGACGCGGATCGCAGACCGCAGGCCGATGCCGCCGGTGGAACGGGCGAGGGTCCGGATGAGTTCCAGCAGAAGGTCGAAGTGCTGCGGCAGGAACGGATAGAGGCGCGTGAACGTTCCTGAATCGGGGTCGCCCTTAAACAGGGCCGTACCGGAGAGGCGGGTGTGGGTGACCGTGGATTGGCCGTGCTCCTTGAACAGGGCTTCCAGCTTCTTCCGCCCCTCCTCGGATTTGTCGAGCAGACGCCGGTGTGTGATCTCACGGATGTCGCTCGCGTCGAGATGGATGGAAATCGGGAAACGGTCCCGCAGCTTGTTGAGCTCAGCGGAGTTATGCGCGGCCTTTTCGACGATTTCGCTCAAAGTCTGTTGGCCGGTGGCGGCGATCCAGACCTTGCCTTTGCCGAGCTCCTTGAGATTGCGGGCCAGCCCGTCGAGGTTGAGGATCAACTCGCCGCGGGGGGCGACGTACTGACCGGCCTCGTCCACAAGGAGCAGAATGTTCTCATGCCCGGTCTTGCGCCTGCAGATGTCGATGATCTCACGCGCCAGGTCCCGGACGTCCCTGGCTTCCTCGAACCGCAGGCCGCGGAAGCTCTCCGGCGTAGGAAAATCATCGGGCAGAACCTCCGGCACGATCTCCGCGGCGCGGGCCACGCCGATCAGCGGATCGTTGTGGATTTCGTTCCATTCCCCTTTGTAACGCTCTTTGTATTTCCGCTTGAAGTCGTCGTATTTGCCGCGCCTGTCGAGGGTGAATTCAAGCTGCGCGGTCTTCTTCTCCTTGGAAAAATCCGCCCATTGCAGAACCTTCCAATAGAGAACGGTGGAGACCGGGGCGGCGGCGCTTTCGGCGAGCTGTTCCGCGCCGAGATCAAGCAGCACCACCGCTGTGGGATGTTTCTTGGAGACGGTGCGCAGTGCGGCCGGAATCTCGTTGCGGGGGAAACGGTCGCAAAGAAGATCGAGGAAGGGTTTGTCTTCAACCGTGCGCGTCGGGTCGAGGGACGCACCGAGGTATTTGGTGAACGAGCTCTTACCGCTGCCGTAAAAGCCGGACACCCAGATGCCGACCTCAGTCACCTGACCGCCCCTGACGCCTTCGCCGAAAACGTCGAGGAACTTGCGGAAGCAGGACTCGATATTGTCCGTAACCTCGTATTCGGCGACCTCACGCGCCAGGCGGTCCTCCTCCTGGGCGTAATAGTCAATGACTTTCTCAATGGTCCGGTCGATGGGCCGCCGGGGCGAAAATACCTGTCGAATCGTTCCGCTCATCATAGACCTCCAAGCAACGTCGACCGGTAGTTGCCGTCGACCGGGTAAAAATCGAGAAAATGGAGACCGTACTGGCCGGACCGCCTACCGGGATAGAAAATCACCGTCGGCGTCTTGACCTTGTCGTGCAATCGGCTCTCGATGGTCCGTGTACGGAAATAGGGGTGAAGCAGCTCCGCCTCGGTGAGCAGCACGACGGTGCCTTCGGGGGTCGACTCGATTACTTCCGCCACCCGGTCCACCAGAGTGTTCCCTTGGCGGAGGACGTCGCGGACCGCTTCATTAATCTGATCCGCCTCGGCGTCGGACTCCAGTTCAAGCCAAATATCCCATCTGCCGGACTTGTCGACCGTGTCCCAAAGAATGTCCGCAAGGGAAACGCGGCGGACTTCGAAGCCCGCCTCCCTTATCTTGGATGTCCATCGCGGCAGATGCTTCTTAAGATCGAGCATCAATTCCGGCGGATAAGCGAAATAGAAGACCGGGTCGCTCTTGGCCGGATTGAGCGCGTCGGGGTCTCGGATTTTGTCGAGCAGTTCGTTGAATGCGTTATCGAGTGAGTACATCGATCAGCTCCTCAATGGATTTGACGACCCAGGTGAAATGCACGACCGAACCGGCGCGCTGAACGATCACCCCGCGGTGTTCCCCGATTGCGTCCAGCCTCTCCACTACTTCGGACGGCGTCATTCCGAACAACCCCCAGTCCGGATGGTTGCAGAGGGAAGAATCCGTCACCCCCGCTTCATTGAGTTCCCGGGCCAAGATCGCAGCCCCCTCGTCCGACATGCGGTAATTGACGATCTCCCTGCGGCCCCGGACGACTTCGCGGAGGAATCCGACATCCCGAAGGAGACCGAGAACGCAGCGGGCGATGCGCACCGACACCTTCTCCGACCACTGGTTGTCCAAACGACCATCGTAATGTGCTTCCGACAGAAAAGAGAGCATCGGGTCCGTGTCCATGACCTGTCTTCCCCTGCGGGCGGCGGGCCAGTATTCACGTATCGTGAAGTCATAGACCAGGGGGTCTTGACGCGCCGCAAACACGAACAGGAGTTCGGTGAAAACACGCCCCGGCAGGCCCGATGCAAGCACCTGTTGCAGAATCCGCGCGGGCTTGTCGCTCGGTCTCAAGAACCGCGGTGCAAACACTCTTCGCACGACGTCGCGGGTTCTGTAGGCGGTGGAGTTGCCGAGCAGCCCTTCAGTCTGGACCCTGCGCGTGAAGTCATCGAGCGGTTCATCCGGACGCCATTGTTCGAGGAGACGCCGGGTCTCTTCAATCATTCCGGCACCCTTGCTGATCGCGGTCGAGTATTTCCGCTGTACTTCTTTACCCATGGTCATGGTCATCCACGGCCTCCGTCCGTAACGGCCGTGAAATAGGGGAAGCCGGGTTTGTTCGTCGTAAACGCCGTATGGTAAACAGCGGCGGTTTTCCTGATTCCCGCCGTTGTCATAATGTCCTTGTCGGTGCCGATCTTTCTTGCTCCGGGAGCGGCGTCCGCTCTCTCGCCGCCGCACATCGGTGCGAGCAATTTCATCAACTCCTCAGGCCGCCCCATGGCGTTGCGCAATGTCGGAAAGAAATCATCGGCCGGGTCCGGGGGCATTCGATGGAGTTCGGTTTCCAGGGATTCAGGCAGTCTGAAGAGGTGGTACACGCCGACGCGTCCGACGGCGCGGTCATGAGCGTCGCCTGCGGCCTTTCCTGCTGCGTGGACCGCTGCTTGAAAGGTCGTCCGCGGATACAGACGCTCCAAGAACCTCAGCCCGGTTTCATTCATAAATTCGGTTTTCCACCATGCGGTAGAGGCAGACTCGCCGAGGGCGAGGACCAAGGCGCGAAGGCGGAAAAGAAGAAGAGGCAGCGGCGGTTTTTGCTTTTCGTGTTCGCTCGTCATCTGTGCTCACCCTCCGGAAGTGTCAACTTGCCCTGACTGGTCATCTTTTTACAGAAGGTCTCCAGTTGGGCCTTCGCCAGCTTGGAGGGCTTAGACAACCCGTTCTCCCACCGGTTGACGGTCGCGTAGCTCACGCCGAGCAACCTGGCCAAGTCCTCCTGGCTCAAGGAAAGCTGACGTCGTATCTCTTTTACCAATGCCGAAAGACTTCGACCTTCTGTGTCCATTCGCTGCACCTCTCGTCTGAATGACAGACCACGGCCCTTGCCCGAATATAATAGCGTATGTTATATCGTTCGCAAGAGAAAAGCAAGATAAATCCGCGGCTTGATCCAGACTGATTTCAGGATCGCCACTTACCGGACGGAAGCGGCTTGAAACCGCGATGTCCTGTCGTATCTGCAACATAGAGCCAAGCGGGAAGACCGGCTCCGTTGACCTGGGCCGGTACCAGAACCCGGCGGTAGAGGCAGGGACCGCCGGGGTGGAACCCCTCCAGCCGATCGATGGCCGGAAGGCGGGTCTCGGGGTCGTCGAAGGTCAGAAGTTCCCCGCACACGGAGCCCCAGGGCGCGCCTGTGCCCTTCTTCGGGAGCCGGTCGGGGGTTGGATCGGGATTGGACATACGGACCGTCACGTGTGCTTGTGTGGCCACGTCGGCGAGTGGATTGGTGGTCCCGACGGCGAGGATATCCTCCTCCGGGACCTGCAGGACGGGGATTCCGGAGGATGTCTCAAAGAGGCGGCCGCGGACCACGGCATCCTCCACCGTCAGGACGCCCCGGCAAAAGCGGTCGTGGTTCCAGAAACCGCGCTTCAGTGTGCCGTAGACGAAGAGCCTCAGCATTCTGCTTGTGTTCGCGTTCGAGGGTTCTGTTAGGTTCATTGCCTGGTTCATCGGGTTCATTGGGGTGTCTGTCATGGCTCCGCGCCCTTTCTCTCCTGGGCGACGAACTCGAACGGTTCCACCGAGTACCCGGACAGGTCCTCGCGCCGGAGCACCACCAGGCTCATGGGCGGGACTGGAAGCTCCCTCCAGCCTTTTTCCTCCGCCAGCACGGCGTCGAGGTATGCGGGGTCCGAAGCGTAGAGAACCGCTTTGCGGCGGGGATGCCAGCGCAGTTCCAACGGCCGATTCCCCTTGAGCACAAAGACGGTGCCCGGGTCGGTCCGGCAGGCGATGACGGCGGTGATCTGACCCCGACAGCGTCGGAGCCGGGCTTTGAACCGCTCGATATCCATGGCCCCGTCCCGGGCGGCGTTCGCGGCCAGGCGGAACAGAATCTCGCTGTCCACCTCGGCGAAGCGCCGCATCTTCCAGCGCCGGAACAGGTAGTCGGCGTTGTAAATGGTGCCGTTGTGGGTGCCGATCACCTCCCCGGCGCGGATCGGGTGGTTGTTGCTGTTGACCCGCTCGTCCCCTCGGGTGCGCCACCGGGTATGGCCGAGCAGAAGCGTGGCGCGGTTGTTTATGCCGGCCAGGAGTTCGGCGAAGGCTTTGTCCATCACAAACCGCTCGGCCGTCACCGGGCGTTTGAAGAGACGGTGGCATCCGTCGATATCGAGCCAAGCCGCGCCGGTGGCATGGGGACCGCGCTCCTCGCTCAGCAGCAGCAGGCGGGTGAAGAGCCAAGCGAGGTGGTCCCGCTCCTCGGCGCGCCGCCGCTTTTTCCCGAAGATGACGCCCGCGAGCCCGCACATCAGGATTTCCCTCCCTGCGGATCGACGACAAAACCGCGGAAGACGCCCTCGGCGTATTCCTTCGGGTGCTCCGCGATCCAGCGCGCGGCGTCGGACCAGCCGAGCTCCCCGGCCAGCCGGGCGACGACCGGCCGGTCGAGCATGTTGGTCAGCCCCGAGAGCCGGACCGCGTCGATGCCCTGCCAGACCAAGGCGGGGATCGGTATCCGCGAGGGTTTGTCGTCCTGCACCTCGGCAAGGCCGTGTTTGATCAGGGCATCGAGGAAAGATGCGGCTTTTTCCTCCGGCGTATCGCCCCGGACCGCCAGCTCAACACCGGATAGCATCTTGGCGTTGCGCAGGACCATGTCGATGTAGTCCTCGATGTCCCGCTGATCGGAAAAAAGGGTGGCTCCTTTCATGGCCTGAACCACCTCAGTTACAGTCTCCCCGATGAAGACCTCACCGTCGCCTTCAAGCGGCCGCCCGTCGAGGGCGGTGTTTCGAATCAGTACTCTCATGACGCGCCTCCTTGCGTCCCGCCGGTCTCGTCCCCCGAAAACGCCGGAGGCCGGGTTTGACTCGGGCCATCCATGGCCCTCGCCCTTCGGGCGCGCCCTTGGCGCGTCCAATCCGGCTGTCCTGCCGGATTGTCGGGCCCGGCCTCCGTGAAGGGTTCCGCCTTGTCGGCGGGTTGTTCATTTGGTTTCACCCTGCCGCGTTTGAATGCCGAGTCCCCTGGCAGGGCGGCGATCAGATGCTTGCGCGCGGTCTTGAACTCATCACCGATGAGCCCCAGGTGGAGCAGGAAGACCCGGAAGTCGTACCGGGCGCTCTGCGGGTCGAAGGACCGCTTGAGGCTCGATGCCGCCCGGCCGTTCAGCGCCTTGGCCGCCACGGCCAGGACCAGTTGGACGTAGGCTTTCACCTTCCCCGCGTGGAGAGTTCCCTCGAACCAGCGGAACTCGACCGTGCCCCGGTACCAGACGTTGTGCAGGTTCACTCCGTGGTAGCGGGTGCTGTCGTAGTGCTGGGGCTGCCGGTTGTGGTAGCCGTACCAAATGTGGTTGAGCTGGTCCCTGGTCCTGGGACGGCGGCGCTCGATCTGGGCAATGAGGTCGTCGCTCACCGGCTTGCTGTAACTCCGGCGGCGGGTCTCGTTCACTCCCAGAGCGGTGAGGATGAGCGCTTCCTGTTTGTAGACGATCTTGGCGAGATTCGCGAGGGTCCGGCCGTCAAAGGCCGTGGCGTCGACGTGGACGTGGATGCCGCAGCGTTCGTCCACCTTGGCTCCGCAGGCCCGCAGCGCCCGGACGACCTCCTGGAGGACGGGGATATCCTCGTAAGACAGGAAGGAGCTCCCCCCACAGGTCCCATTTGGTCTCGGGTCAGGCGGTGGAGGAGGCAGTGGAGGAGGCCAGATCGGTTATTCAAATATAATCGACCCTAACAGGAACATCGCAATGAGTGGTGGGACAGGAGCCCTTTATCAAGCTTTCGTTATTCGTGCTACAGCCTTTTCAAGCAAGGGGACGCAAAAAGAGAGAGTTTTGAGAATCGAAACAATGGTGGTGATATCCCATGAGGAGTAAGAAGAAGTGGCTTTTAGGGATGTCCATAACGGTGTTCTTTCTGCTCGGGTTTTTTGCTTCAGGAGCGAAAGCCCTTGATTACGACTATTGGCCGCTCTGGCCGGTACCAAGCTATTACCCGGAACCTCCAAAAGTGATCTATTGGAATGAAGATGAAGAAGAAGCTTTCGAGATTGTTTCTGATGCAAATTCAACTGAACCGCTAACATTCTTTTCCGTCGGAAGGGATATGATGGCCTGGGGGGACCGAATGCCCATGATCGCCGGCGAACTGGTGAAAATCCGGGGTAACACTTATTATATGCCCTTGGATACAGAGATTCTCCCGATCCAGGCCTGGGCGAGCAGAATGGAACTAATGGATGTTGATCCGGTCCCCGTTATCAGGAAACCCGATCTCCCTTCGAATGTCCCTATCTATATTGGTTTGCCGAGTGGCAGGAAAAACCTTACAAACCTGACTCCGGAAGATCTTCAGATCGGTTCACTGATCCCTGAGTTTGTGGCTTCATGGTACGACACGAACAATGACGGGGTTCCTGATGGTAAGAATCAGGAGTTTACAGCCACTCTTAACGACAACTGGAAATCTTTCCTCCAAAATTATCAATTCCTTGAAAACCTGAACCTGAAAACCCTAGAGGGAGGAGACGATCTTTTTATTTCTGATGCCGGTCATTCCGCGCCTGTTGTGGTATGGCCAGATAATATCTGGCTTGGACCAATGACCGGATGGCAGAGTTTCTATGAAAGCCTGAACTATGAAAATTTTGGCGGCGCGATCACCTTTTTTGCAACCAACGACGGTAAGGTCCGTGCCTTTTCTGTTGGAGATGAAGATGGATCTTCTTTTCAGGAGCTATGGTCCTTTATCCCCTCCCCGGCACTTCTCGTAACCCCCTACCACGAATATTGGAAAACCGATCCTTCCATATCAAAAGAACCGCGTCTGATAGCCCTTGACGGCCAGATATTGATCCACGACATAGAGGATCAGGGAAGTTCAAATGTGTGGAAGAGGATCCTCTTCGGCTCGATGGGGCAAGGGAGCTTCCTCCAATACAAGCCCGAGGAAATATGGAACCCTGCGATCCCCGACGCTTCTCCACCTTCGGGTATCAGAGGCGATCTTTTTGGTTTTTACGCTCTTGATGTAACGAACCCTTCTGATCCAAAACCTTTCTGGTCAGTCAGTATAGCTGAATGGAAGGATAAGGATAACCTGGCGAAAGATCTGATGTGGGTTGATGGCGATCTCGTTTCATCTCCTCCATTGGGTTATTCCGATTACCAGGGATTCCGCATGTCTGTCTCGAGACCCGTTGTGGGCTACACTTATGATTCTGGCTCGAGGATCTGGCACTTGATATTGTTGGGGATCAACTCACAAGGAAAGTACGTCCTTTATGACATCGATGCATCCAATGGGAAATGCAGGGGCAAGTATGTGTTGGGGGATGTTTATTACTATGAAGGATCTGACGGGATTTCCCATCCCAATGATATTGTGAAACCTTCCAGGATAGCTGCAGCTTCAATGCTACCAGGGGATTATCCGGGAGGGACCTACCCCTACACGCCTCTTCTGGGGGAGGTTTATATTTACCTTTCCAACGGTACACTCTACAAGTGGAACTTGCAGGCCGGTGAATCGCCTACCCTGCTTCTTACCCTCAGGGGCGGGCAGAGTGATGAAGTGGCGATCCCTCTTCAGGACTTTGACTTAACTTATTTATACGTTCCAGAAGATACGTCCAGGCCTCACCGGTTTCTGGCGGCCGTTTCAGCTTTCTCAAAAAATGGCAGCCCCTCTGATGTGCTGGAGACAGATCATTACGGTCTGATCGTAATTGATATTACTCAATTGGAAAAGGAGTCTTCACCACCGACTTTAACGCTTGGATCAAATGCGTTTGGCCAAACAAATACCGTGCTTGAACCGACGTCGTATCTGGACTTTACTTATTTGTCTATGAGGTCTGTAGATGAAGACGCCATTGAAATTGGATCCGCACAGGGGTCGCATTGGAAGACTGCTTTCCCCTCGTCTTCCCCGATCTTCTACGATGAGAAAGTTGTCCTTATCACAAGGAGCTACTGGATCAAGAAACAGGGCAATCCGGGCAACCAGGATGCCTGGAGCAGGACCTATGTTGTGGATCCTATCGGTGACACAGTCCAGAAACTGGATGTGAGAGGTGTTACTCACCTCGGGGGAGCCCTAATTGACGAGGAAGCTATGCTATACCTCCAGACAAACCAGGGAGTGTTGAGTCAGGACCTTCAGGCTGTTTTTGGACTAGAGCCTCCATCGGGAGAAGGAACAGGAGAAGGAGAGGATAATCTCATTAATCCTGGAGATGACTCAGTTATCTACTGGAAGGTTAATAGCTGACTTTGTTTTGAAAGAACAATTAAGAGGTTTTGGCCAGTTTGGAAATTCCATTAATTTTTGGGTGGTTCAAACGGGAGTAGAATGGTTTGACTCATATCGACGCACACGTACACGTATACCCGCCTGAGATAGAGAAAGACTGGGAAAGGATCGCCGGGACGGAACCCCACTTCGGGGCGATCTGCTCCGGGAAGGTCCACAAATGGGGGACCGCCGGGGATGTTGTTGCCCGAATGGATGCCGACGGTGT
>LDZU01004219.1_pt1 | contig 35755 bp, 37 predicted proteins | sample 615531 | NCBI WGS metagenome assembly LDZU01 (sample SAMN03408293, study PRJNA278302) | terrestrial metagenome | isolation source: oil reservoir sample SB2 | place: USA: Alaska, North Slope, Schrader Bluff formation | collected 2011-09 | reverse complement strand
ATTGCCCTGCGACCTAATTAGATACGCAGACGTTTCATAAATACCCTCTCTTTTGATCACCAAAAAACAGGGATCCAGACCGATGCGCAACCCCGGAATGCCAGAAACCAGGGAAGATCGTGCCCGAGGATACCGGGGCGGGAGGGGATCGCGCATCCGGTGCCGGCTGGTGAGCTCATCCCGGATGGCGCCACCCACCTCGCCGCTTTCGAAAATAAGATTAAGGAGGATGAGAGAAAAACTGCTCAGAAGTGATCGATCGGGGAGAGGCAGAAGACACCATGACAAACAGCCAGAAAAAGGGAAGAGTACAGGCGATCTCACTTGTAATCGTCTCTGAGTGGGATACAGATGAGATCGTCAGCCTTTACCGCGCCGGTGGATGGTGGGAGGAGCATTGGGAGAAGGAACACATCCCCGATCTGATCCAGGGAAGCCACCGTTTTGTTGTTGCCGTTGACGAGATCACCGGATCGGCAGTTGGCATGGGCAGAACCATCTCAGATGGTGTATCGGATGCATATATACAGGATGTCGTTGTACGGAAGGAGTACAGGAGATGCTATATCGGGCTCCAGATCGTTCAGCTTCTCACCGAGCTCTGCGCGGAAGACGGAATATCGTGGGTAGGACTTATATCCGAGCCGGGAACCACATTATTTTATAAAAAAATCGGGTTCCAACCGATGGAACAATATGTACCGATGATCTACAAAAAGATGGTATCAGATGATTTCCCTGAATGATTTTTCTCCGGTAAACCTCGACAATAAGAATATCCTTGAAGATTATTTCCGCAGATATCCGCAGGTGCATAGCGATAATACCATCATCACGATGCTCAGCTGGAACCACTATGCACACTACCACTACACGATAAAGAACAACTCCCTGATCATCATGACGATCGTTGATGGAGAACGGACCTTCAGACCTCCGATCGGAGAAGAAGATGATGCACTCCTCTCAGATCTCCTCTGCCTTGCTTATGAAGAAGGAGGGAGCACCCCGTTCCAGGCACTGGATGAGAGGGGGCACCACTGGTTCAGACGCATGTATCCGGAGATCCCCCTGTATGAAGACCGGGACTTTGCAGATTATGTCTATCTCTCTACAGATCTTGCAGGCCTCCCGGGCAAAAAATACCTGACCATCCGCGGCCATCTCAACAAATTCAACCGCACAACGGATTTCACTGTTGAAGCGATCCGATCCGGGTTCATCGGGGAGATCATTGAGTTTCTCGAGGAGTGGTGCGAATGGAAACATTGTGATGAGTATCCGGTCCTTGCCCATGAGAAAGATGCAGTCCTCTATGCCGTGCACCACTATGATGAACTGAACTGTCAGGGCATCCTCATTCGAACCAATCAAGGGATCGGCGCAATTGCGATCTGGGGGCAGCTCAACGACGATACCATCGTCGTACATTTCGAAAAGGCACTTCCCGGATATGATGGGATCTACAAGGCGATCAATATGCAGACAGCAAAAGCCGTCCAGTCAAGGTACAGATTTATCAACCGTGAGTCTGATATGGGCGAGCCGGGGCTCCGTGAGGCAAAAAGGCGATATCACCCCCACCATATGGTACCGGTCTGGTCAGTCCGACGATCAGATATGGATGCCGGAAGAGAGCGGTTCTGCAGATAGAGTAAACGAACTTTTTTAAAAAGAGAATATGAAGAGAGAGAGAGAATCTATTTGCTCTCGACTTTTGTCATCTCGACGGTGAAGCCCCGGATCGTCCGGTCCTTCATAATCTCGATGATCTCATGGATCCGGTCAGCCGGAACATCCACGTAGGAGAAATGCTCAAAGATCTCGATTGCACCGATGGATCGTCCGGGAAGCCCGGTCTCACCGGCGATGGCACCGACGATATCTTTTGCCCGGATCTGATTATCACGGCCGATCGAGATCCGTATCCGTGCCATTCCCGGCTCAATTGATCCGCCCTCATTCTCATAGCTCTTGGTTTCGGTATCCCGACCACCAAGGTGAATCTTCATAAGGGCAGTTGCGATCTCGATACAGGTGATACCTTCCTCAAGTGCCTGCTCGATATAGGGGATGTACCGCTCACCAAGACCGGTCGTATTCACTTCTTTAACCTTCTCGATGAGAAGACGTGCCTGCGACTCCTCCACATCCGAGGTGGACGGGATCGGTATCCGTGTGATCTTCACCTTGGCAAACCGCTGGATCTCCCGGAGTTTGTAGATCTCTTTTGGAGCGACAAACGAGATCGAGGTGCCCGCCCTTCCTGCACGGGCAGTCCTTCCTATCCGGTGAATATAATACTCGACATCCTGCGGAACATCATAGTTGAAGACGCAGTCAATCTCACTGATATCAAGCCCACGTGCCGCAACATCGGTTGCAACAAGGATATCGATCGATCCCTTCCTGAACTTTCCCATGACACGATCACGCTGGGTCTGTTTCATATCCCCATGGAGCGCATCAGCAAAGTACCCCCGTGCCTGAAGCCGCGAGGTGACGTCATCGACTGCACGCTTGGTGTTGCAGAAGACCATCGCCAGATCCGGGTTATAGATATCAACCAGCTTACAGAGGACGTCCAGCTTCTCGCGTTCCTTGACCTCAAGATAACACTGCTCGATCTGGGGAACTGTCATCTCCCCGTGGACGACCTTGATGAACTTTGGATCCTTCTGATATCTCTTGGAGAGATCAAGGATTGCCGGAGGCATCGTTGCAGAGAAGAGAAGAGTCTGCCTCTTTCCGGGAGTCATCTTGAGAATCCGGGCGATATCATCCCTGAAACCCATGTCGAGCATCTGGTCTGCCTCGTCAAGGACTGCAAACCTGACCTTGTCAAGCGAGAGGGTTTTCCGCTCAAGGTGATCCATAATCCGTCCGGGTGTCCCGATCACAATCTGGGCACCTGCGCGAAGGGCGCGGAACTGCCGCTCTATCGGCTGGCCGCCATAGACGGGGACGATAGAGAGCCCTTTTTTGAATTTGCCAAAGCGTGAGAACTCCTCTGCAATCTGGATTGCAAGTTCGCGGGTCGGTGCGAGAACGAGCACCTGGACATCCCGGCTTCCTGCATCGATCATCTCGATGAGAGGGATCCCAAAAGCGGCCGTCTTGCCGGTTCCCGTCTGTGCCTGCCCTGTTATGTCATTTCCTTCAAGAATTGCGGGGATCGCCATCTTCTGGATGGGGGTCGCCTCCTCAAAGCCCATATCCGCTACGGCCTTTAAGAGGTCTTCGGATATTGAAAAATCTGAAAATTTTTGTGATTCAACCATTCTCTATTATATTGTTCTCTGAGGACTTAGCATCTTGGGTGGAACACCAAAAATCGCGAAGGAAGAGAGTGGAGTGGAAGTAAATACAAAAAATGGCAGAGGGGATCCTGTACTATTCGTTCTGGTTCACCACAGGCCTGAGCAGGAAGAAGCCGATGACTGCCCCGATGATGGCAAGCACCATGATATAGGGAAAGACCCCGATGTAGCTTCCGGTTGAATCCCTGATGAATCCCGCAAGCTGCGGGCCGGCAATTGCACCGGCCCCGTAAGCGAGGAAGACAAGGCCATAGCACCGTGGATAATCGCAGGTGCCGAAGTACCTGGCTGTTGCTGTCGGCGCTATTGCCAGCCACCCTCCAAGACATCCCCAGAGTATACAGAACGCCACGATATAGGTGATCTGAGATGGAACCTGCCAGAGCAGAAGCGATGCGGCGGCGATCAGCAGGAACGAGATCATTGCTGTGTTCTTCGGCCGGAGCAGATCGGTCAGCCAGCCAAAGGCAGGCCTTCCGCCGCCATTGAAGATCGCAAAGATCCCGACAAGCGCCGTTGCAAGTACCGGCGTAATGCCGACTACCTCAACTCCCACCGGCTGGGAGATGGATATTGCCATTAATCCCGCAAGACATCCGATGAAGTAGCAGATCCAGAGACCATAGAAGGTCGGAGTCCGGATCATCCGGGAACGGTCGCATTCACAGGTCTCTGTTACAGCCGATGCCGGAGGAGCCCAGCCATGCGGTACCCAGCCGGTTTCAGGGAACCTGAGTGGCATTGAGCAGAGCAGGGTAATGATCAGAAATGCGGCACCAAAGATCCGGAAGGTGTGCATGACCCCGACCATCGGGATGAGGATTCCTGCAATATTTGCCGATATGAATGCCGAGAACCCAAATCCCAGCAGTGCAAGACCAACAGCAAATCCCCGGCGATCAGGGAACCAGCGGGTGGCAAGTGCAACAGGAACACCATAGGCAATACCGACACCCGCACCACCGATCACCCCGTAGACGAGATAGAGCATCTCTACTGAGGTTGCAGTCGAGGCGAGCATCCACCCGAGAGCAGTCAGAACCCCCCCGATAATCGTTGTCTTTCTTGGCCCCCATTCATCGATATATCTCCCGGTAAGCGGCATTGCAATTGCAAATGCTGCAAGGAATATCGAGAACGGCATCAGGACTTCGCCTGCGGTCACCGATAAGTGAAGCTCGGTCGTAAAATACTCGGTGAGTGGCGCGACGAAGACGCTCCACGCATAGATACTCCCAAGACAGATGTTGATGATCAGACCCAGCAGTACAAAGATCCAGCGCCCCCTCTCAAGAGGAAGCCCGAAAACGTGTGTCTCTTTCATGAGGAAAACCTGTGTATTCTTAGATAAAGGAGAAGAGAAGGTTATTCTTCCAGGGTGGATATATCACCCGGGTCGATTCCCATCTCCTGTGCTTTTAAGACACGGCGCATGATCTTTCCGCTCCTCGTCTTTGGCAGCGAGGAGACGAATTCGATCTCAGAGGGCATTGCGATCGGCCCGATGCTCATCCTCACATGATAGATGAGCTCGTTCTTCAGCTTCTCGCTTGGTTCATACCCGAGCCTGAGGATGACAAATGCCTTGATCGTCTGCCCTTTCATCACATCAGGTTTGCCGATGACAGCAGCTTCTGCGACCGCCTCATGAGAGACGAGAGCACTCTCAACTTCAGCGGTTCCGATATTATGCCCGGCAACAATGATGATGTCGTCAGAACGGCCCAGCACCATGATGTAGCCATCCTTATCCTTCACGGCGAGATCGCCTGCCGTATAGAATGGCTCGATCGTAGACCAGTACTGGCGGTACCGCTCATCATTCTTATGGACCGTCCTCATCATCGCTGGCCAGGGCTCCTTGACAACGAGCAGTCCACCGACATTCGGCGGGGTCGGGTTGCCTTCCTTATCAACGACATCAACCTGGACACCGGGGATCGGCCGCCCGGCAAACCCAGGTTTCATCGGCTCACCAACAAGGGTTGTGATCATGTGCATCCCGGTCTCGGTCTGCCACCAGGTATCCAGGATCGGGCAGACAGATTTACCGATGACACGATGGTACCACTCAAATGCCTCGGGGTTGAGTGGCTCTCCGACCGATCCGATGATCCGGAGCGAGTCAAGGTTTGCCTTGTTCGGCCACTCTTCACCGAACTTCATGAACATCCGGATTGCAGTCGGTGCGGTATAGAAGATCGTGACACCGAACTCCTCGATGATCTTCCACCAGACGCTCGGATCAGGATAATCCGGCACAGTTTCTGTGATCAGGATGGTGGCACCTGCTGCAAGCGGGCCGTAGACGATGTAGCTGTGCCCGGTGATCCAGCCTGGATCGGCAGTACACCAGTGGACATCGTTCTCCTTGAGGTCAAAGATGTATTTCGTTGTATAGTATGTCCCGACCATGTACCCGCCGGTTGTGTGGACGATACCTTTCGGCTGACCGGTGGTCCCCGAGGTATAGAGGATGAAGAGCGGATCTTCTGCATCCATAACTTCGGGTTCGCATTCTCTGCCAGCCTCATTCAGGAGCTCATAGTAGTCGATCTCCATCTCGGAGACGAGTTCGACCTGAGGCCTTGTTCGCCTGACAACGACGATCTTCTCGACACTCGGAGCATTGACCACGGCATCCCCGACGATCGATTTCAGCGGGACGTGCTTGCCACGGCGATACCCGACATCGGCGGTGATGACCACTTTTGCCGATGCATCACGGATACGGGCATTCAGGGCAGACGCTCCGAACCCACCATAGACGATACTGTGAACTGCACCGATCCGGGCACAGGCGAGCATGGCAACGATATGCTCGGGGATGAGCGGCATGTAGATACACACTGTATCGCCTTTTTTGATGCCCAGGCTCTTCAGGGAATTTGCACACCGCTGCACTTCGCGGTAGAGCTGGCGGTAGGTGAATATCCGCTCCTGCTCCTCCCCCTCACCACGCCAGATCAACGCAACCTTGTTTCTGAGCTCGCTGTTCACATGCCGGTCAAGGCAGTTGTAGGTGATATTCGTCTTCGCATTGACAAACCATTTGGCATAGGGGTGTTTCCACTCCCTGACAGCATCCCATGGCTTGAACCAGGCGAGTTCTTTTGCAATTCCATCCCAGAAACCATCGGGATCTTCAAGGTAACGGTTATATGCCGTTTCCCAGTCCCCGATGTTCGAATTCTCCAGATAGGAAGAATCGGGCTTATAGGTCTTTGCTTCGAGTTTAACATCGAACGATTCAGACATACTCTTCTCCTCCATGCAGTCGGCTGCATGGAACTGCGGAACCCGATGGCCCTTATGCAGTGCTTTACACCCAGTGGTTTGCGGACATTATTAATAAAACTTATATTCGCTGAACACATATGCACTGCATAAGCAAAGTGCCCCCTATGGAGAGTATGGAAAATGACAGGGCAATCAGGTGAAATGATCGAGATCAAGGAGTTATTGAAGAGAAATCCACGTGGGATGAGCATAACAGAGATCTCTTCTGCACTGCATCTCCACAGAAATACTGCCGCCAAGTACCTTGAGACACTCAAGCTCAGAGGGGATGTCGACAGAAAAGAGATCGGGACAGCACGAAATTACTTTCTCGTACAGAGAATTCCGGTCTCTTCCCTGCTCGCATACTGGCCTGCTCCACTGATCATCTGCGATATCCGCCTGAATACAGTGATGGTGACAGAGGGGATACTCTCGCTCCTTGGGTGCTCCCTTGATGTGATGTATGGCGTTCCAATCGATGAGATCCCGATCTCCTTGTTCAAAGATCCTCAGATACGGGAGATCTGCCAGAGTGCTGTGCATGGAGAGACACAGACACAGACCTTCAGAGTAACTATACGAAAGAAAGAGATGCTCCTTCGGATCCAGGGGATTCCGGTCGTCTTTGATACCGGACGGGATGGAGCTGCACTCGCCTTCTTTGATGAAACAGAACACCAGTCCACCATGAAGGAACTTGATCTCCTGAAACAGCAATATACAGCCCTCCAGACAGGTCAGACCGAATACATCGCCCATCTGGACACCACCCACCGGATCACCTATATCAATGCCCCATTCGCAGACCGCACCGGCAGGAGCAGCAGACAGGCGGTGGGGACACCATTTACCTCACTCTTCCCGGCACAGATCAGTCAGGAGATAGAGGATCTCTTTGGTGAGATCACTATTGCCAGCGAGTCGGCAACAGCCGAGCTGATGATGATTCGAAACGATGGAACCATCGGCCGTGAGCAATGGATCCTTCAGGCCATCTTCGATGAGCAGGGTGGGATCGCAGCATATCACGCAACCGGGAGGGATATCACCGAACTGGCACGGTGCAGGGAGCAGCTTGAGCAGTACCACAGGAATGTCGAGACCCTCATCGAGGACAGGACAGCCTCCCTCCAGGAGGCAAACCGGATGCTGATGGCAACAATACGGGAGAAGGAGGAGCTTGAACGGGAACTGCTCTTCATCCAGTTTGCCTTTGATCATGCATCTGATTCAATCCTCCTCATCAATGAGGAGGGCCGGATAATCAGGGCAAATGAGACGGCATCCATCCTGCTTGGGTATACGGTTGAAGAACTCCAGACCCTCCATGTCTCCGAGATCAACCCTTCAATCACGAGGAGCGGCTGGAGGGAGATGTGGGCTGGCGGCTATCCGGGGAAACGGATCCGCACCCGATCAATCCACCGGATGCGGAATGGCAGGATCCTGAATGTGGATGTTTCACGAACCTTTGTCCGTTTTCTTGATCAGCTGTACTTCTGTTCGATTGCCCGGCCGCTTGAAGAACAGGACGATTAAGGGGACCAGACGATGCCAGCAGATTCATAATGCCATGGGATGACATTAACTGGAAAAAGCGGGATATGAGAGATGTTTGAGAAGACACTGATTCCGGTTGCACATGGAGAGACGTCGGAGGAGCTGAGAAAGATCGGAAGGATACTCAAAAGCCTCGGCTCAGAATCGATCTGTCTCTTTCATGTAAGTGACGCCGACTCATTCTTCAATGGATCGGATATGTCATGGCTGCTGCTCCTGAAAGAGGCAATCGAGGAGCTCGGACTCTCTGTTGACGTTCGTACAGGAAGCGATCATATTGCATCATCCATTGCAGAGGCGGCACTTCGGGAAGGTGTCGATGAGATCTACCTGAAGGCAAAACGGCACTGGCAACTCCGCACAATACTCCTTGGAAGTGTCTCACGGGATCTGCTCAGGCTTGCAGACACTCCCGTCTTCGTCCATAAGATCCGCCCGCTCCTCCCAAAAGAGAAGGAGGGGACGATCACCCGTGATGATCTGATCATTCTGTATGCCACGGATTTTGATAAGGCATCCAACCGGCCACTGCCATATGTGATGCAGTTTCAGGGCAGCTGGTGCCATATCCTTCATGTCCGGGGAAGGCGGGCAGATCCGAGATCAGAGAAGAGGAAAAGTTCCAGAGTCAAAGAGAAACTCACCTCACTTGAGGAGGAGCTTCGCCCCTATTATGGACGCGTCACTTCAGAAGAGCGGATCGGCAATCCCGCAAACGAGGTCCTCTTTGTATCAGATCAGATACATGCCGATGTGATCGTCCTTGGCAGAAGCAGACCCGCGTTCCTCTCCTCTCCAATGGGCGATACAGCCGAGCAGATCGTCACCGGATCGAAAGCATCCATCTTTCTTGTACCATAAGGAGATGAACAGATGAAATGGACATATTTTCGAAAAGAAGCAGTATTTCTCCTCTCATCGGGAATCATTCTCCTCTTTATTGCCGGCGGAGTATTGCAGCCTGATCTTCTGGACGCAGCAGCATCTACCATCCATTCGGGAATCCTCAACAACTTCAGCTGGCTATACCTGATATCTGCCTTCTTCTTCCTCATCTTCGTCATTTCCCTCGCCTTATCGAAGTATGGCACGATCAGGCTCGGGTATGATGCAGAAAGGCCGCAGTATACCTTCTTCGGCTGGGTTGCGATGCTCTTTGCCGCGGGGATGGGGATCGGGCTGCTCTTCTGGGGAGTTTCAGAGCCACTGGTTCACTTCCTCACGCCTCCTCCGTTTCTTGAGCCGCTCTCCCCCGAATCGGCAGCTTTTGCGATGCGATATGCATTCTTCCACTGGGGTATCCATCCATGGGCGATCTACACCGTCGTCAGCCTTTCGATTGCATACTTCTCTTTCCGACGGGGTATGCCTGCACTGATAAGTTCCTGTTTCTATCCGGTGCTCGGGGATCGTATCTATGGGATCCCCGGAAAGATCGTTGATGTGCTGGCAGTCTTTGCCACCGTCTTTGGAACGGCTACATCACTTGGATTTGGTGCCCTTCAGATCCATGCGGGCTTCTCGCACCTCTACGGCATCTCATCTGCCATCCAGGTTACCATCGGGATCATCGTGATCGCAACCGCCCTCTTCATGGCTTCAGCCATCCTCGGGGTGGAGAAAGGGGTACAGGTCCTCTCAAAATTTAATATCCTCCTTGCCATTCTGCTCCTCACCTTCATCCTCCTCCTCGGATCGACCCCATATATTTTGAATATCTTCTCCTCAACCCTTGGTGGATACATCAACAATGTCATCGACCTGAGTCTCCAGGCTTATCCGTTCGCAGGATATCAATGGAGCCGCGACTGGACGGTCTTCTACTGGGCATGGTGGATCTCATGGTCACCGTTTGTCGGGCTCTTTATCGCCCGGATCTCACGGGGCCGGACGATCCGCGAGTTTGTACTGACGGTGCTGACGGTGCCTACCCTTTTTACCTTCATCTGGTTCTCTATCTTTGGAGGATCAGCCCTTAACCTTCAGCTGAACAAGGGCGTAGATCTTGCATCGGTTGCCGGAGAGGATGTATCACTTGCACTCTTTGTCTTCTTCGAACACTATCCGTTTGCCGGAGTCCTCTCGTTGATTGCTATTCTGCTCCTCTCGATCTTCTTTGTCACCTCGGCAGACTCTGCAACCGTAGTCCTTGGTTCCCTCACCACCGGCGGAAGTCTGGCTGTACCCCTGTATAAGAAGGTGTTCTGGGCACTCTCGCTCTCTGCAGTTGCGATCGTTCTTCTCATGACGGGGGGACTGGATGCCCTGCAGAAGATGGCGATCACTGCTGCGTTCCCCTTCATGATCGTGATGATCATCCTCTGCTATACGCTCTGGATCGGGCTTTCGCAGGAGGAGAGCAGGGATGATGAGAGCGAGTGAGTGGAGCAGTCTGCTCCAATTTATCCCTCATCGCGTTCGTGTTCAGGAGAGCGTTTTCTCTTTTCTTCAGCCACTCCGGGAGATGATGCTTCATCTGCTGCTTCTGAAGGAGGTGATGGTGGTTCTGTGGAATCGGAGGATACCTCCTTCTGAAAAGAGGATTCATCCAGAGAGGGGATGCCATCATCGCCTGCAGAGGATGGATGATCCAGGGGATCTGCTGCTTCAGGGATCGGGGGAGTATCAAAGAGTTCAAGGGGTTCATCCATCTCAAAGGAGATGTCGTCAACGGAGGGGATGCCATCGTCATCTTCGAAGGGAATGCTCTCCGGGGTTTCTGTGGCGGCATCCTCAGGAGATGGTTCAGGATATTCATCCGCTTCAGGCGAAAGATCAGCAGCAGAGATGGACATATCTTCAGGCATTTCTTCCGGAGTGGTTCCGTGAGTTTCATCGGATGCATCATCCGGGATTTCAGGAGCTTCGGCATCACCATATTCCGGGACGCCTTCATCAGATGAGCCGGGCGCCGGGTATGAATCTTCGGAAACAGCAGTTCCTGACAGGATAGATTCGATAGTCCCCGTTTCTGCAATATCGAAGTCGGTCTCACCGATACCGGCAGGGCCACCCCCAGAGAGGCGTTTCGACTCGATCTGGTTCTGAATTCTCTGGATGGTTTTGTCGAGAGGACCCTTCTCATCGCCGATCAGGGCATTCAGGGGCTCAACCGAGAGTTCACCGAGATCGATTAATGCGTACTCAGCCTTCTTCCTGACCATGATATGCTCGTCAGATAAGAGGGGAATAAGTGCATTGACGGCTTCAGGGCCGCCAATATGGGAGATCGTCTTGATCCCCTCGATCCGCTCCTCGAGTGTCCCTCCCTGTAGAGTATCAACAATCGGCTTGATGGCACATACACCCATCTTCTCGATATCAAACCAGCGGTTCTCTGAGATGAGAAAGCAGACCTCCTCCTCCTCTGTCTCAGGTTCCCATCCGATTGACGTAAGGGCACTTGAGATACTCTTGTTCCGGAAGCCGCCCGCATCCCTCATCGCCTGGACAAGATGCTCCTGTGGGGTGCCGTCCGGATCTTTCAGGGCAGTGAGTGCAGCCTCGGCGATACGTGTGTCGGTATCGTCAAGAGCGCTTATGAGGGCTTCCACAGCAGAGTTGTCGTTGATATACCCGAGTGCACGGGCTGCAACCAGCCTCACCTCCTCATCCCGGTCATGGAGTGCCCGCTTCAGTGTCGGTACCACCTCGCCGGTGCCGATGTAGCCGAGCGCCTCGACGATGATCGCCCGGACATCGGTCTCCTGTTCAGTCTCAAATGCCCTCTCCAGACTGTCAAACCCTTTCTTTGCACCGATACGCCCGAGGTTTCGTGCCGCTATCGCACGGACAACCGAGCTCTCATCATATAATGCATCAAGGAGCGGTTCGACAGCCACATCCCGCATCTCACCGATCACCTCTTCTGCAAGCGCCCTGATCTCCGGAGATTCGCCCTTGACTGCTTTTAGGAGCTCCTCGATTGCCGGCCTCCCCATGACCGTAAGTTTCATTGCAGCCGCAAACTGCACATTCCGGTTGCTGTCCTTGAGCCCCTGGATGAGGCTCTGGACATCCTCCTCCCCGCCGCTCTGATCGTAGAGTTCCTTGTCATCTTTCTTCAGCCGGGGGATGCCTTTTGGCTTTGGAACTACACCACCAAGCTGTTCTGCCCATGCCCTCCTCCAGAGGGCGAGGGATTCCCGTTTCCGGATCATCTGGAGTGCAAAGATCCTGATGCCCTGGTCAGGATCCCCAAGTGCCGGTCTGATGGCGGCAGTTGCTTCATCCTCGCTCATCCTGCCGAGGGTATCGAGGGCTGTCAGTTTCTGGAGCCGTGATCCCCCTACCACCATCTCGGAAAGGGGGCGGAGTGCGGGATACCCGACACGTGCCAGCGCTTTCGCAATGGCAATCCGCATCTCCTCTGAGGGATCCTCAAGGTATTTCATCAGGATCGGGACGACGTCCTGATCTTCCATCTTCCCAAGGGTGGCTGCGGCATTGGTGCGTATCCGCATGTGGGTATGATTCAATGCACCAGCGAGAGCCGGGAGGGCCATGTAATGGATCTTCACCAGGGCATCAGAGGCTGCGGTAATGATGCGGTAGTGATCGTGTCCCAGAAGAGTGACGAGCATGCGAACGACGTCATCATCCATATAGCTACCAAGAGCTGTAACGGCGGCAATCTGAACCTCAGGCTCATCATCCCTGATACAATCCATCAGGGCTTCTTTGGCTTCGGGATCGGCGATCTCTCCCAGGGATTCGATCGCGGCAACCTTCACCGAGGCAATGGGATCGTGGAGAGCCCGGATGAGCGGAGAAACCGCCCGCTCCCGGTAGATCCGTAAGGCATAGCAGGCAGAGATACGGATATTGGTATCGCGATCAGAGAGAGAGGCGACAAGTTTGTCAAAGTTGTCTGCCTCTTCAGATTCTTCCTCCTCTTCTTCCTTCTTTGGAATGGGAAGAGGTTCCTGGACCGGTTCGGCTTTAATCGAACTCTCTGTCAGGGCGACATCTTCATCGGTCTTCTTCACCGGTTTGAGCTCATCCTCATCACCGATCGGTACACGGGGACCGATGTCCCCATACATCTTCCTGAGCGCCTCATTGAGGCCTTTGAGGATGATATCATTGACTTCGAGATCCTTTTTGGCCTCTTCCGGAACAGAGGGCGGTTTCACGGTGGCCGGCATCGGCTTCTGCGGAACCTGTTTTCTGAACTCTTGCTGCGCTTTTACCGATGCTGCGAGTTCGTCGGCATATTTTTTTTTTGAGAGATCCGGTGCCGGTGGTTTGACCACCTCTTCACGAACTACCGCCTGCGGCTGCCCGGACTTTTTACGCACTTTATCGAAGCTTTCACGTGCTTTGAGTGAGGCAGAAAGCTCAGACTGGTACTTCTTGTTGTCAGCCGGTTTTCCATGGGATTCTACCATTAACTGCCGGTTCTTCTTCTCTATCTCTGCGAGTGCATTCCGTGCCACTTTTGCGAGGTTTGGATCTGTGGATGTTGAGACCTGGCGTAGTGAATGGATGGCAACCGGGCCGATATTTCTGAGTGTCTCGGTTGCACCTGCACGTACCGCAGAGTGAGTCTCCCTGAGTGCATTGATCAGTGCCGGAATTGCGTTCTTTCCCATAGCAGCAAGCCCGGCCCAGTCCTCCCGGGCGAGGAGAGACATGATCCGCTGCTGCTCGTTCTTTGGTTTCCAGCCCATCCGCTGGAGACCCCAGCTCGCCTCCATCCTGATCAGGGGATACCGGGCATTGAGGCACTTTTCAAGTGTGCTTTCGGCCTCAGGACCTCCTATCTCTGCTATTGCCGCAACAACATCGCCGACGATCAGGGGATCCGGATCGCCGAGATACCGATGGAGCACGAGCAACATCTCGGGGTTATGCCCTTTTCCAAGGGCTTTGATCACAGCACGCCTGGTCGGCTGATCCCCACTCTTAAGTAAGCGAAGAAGGATTGGTGTACCAGCCTTCCCGATATGGACCAGTTCATTCCACTTCTTTCTGACATAAAGGTACTGTGCCCTTTCTTTTGGAGTGTCAGGCACGAGATCACGACGTTCAAGAATGGATGCAGCTTCAGCTGCCACATCCGGATCCCGGTCAAAGAGCCCGGATAAGATAATATCGAACCCCTCCTTTCCAAGGGTATCGGCGGTGGCAATGGCCGCCCGCCTGAGTTCCGGATCTCTTCTCCTTGATAGTGAATAGAGGGTGGAGAGGTCAGGCCTGCCTTCGGATATGATATATTTTCTCAGTATTGTCCTGACATTTTCCGGGGAGACGAGGATGAATCTGACAAGAGCCTCCGGATCATCTGCAAGCATGAAGTAGACTTCACGTACGAGTTGTGTCTGCTCAAGGGGGGAGATAAGGGCAGAGAGGGTATTCGCCAGATGCTCGTACGCCACCCCGCCATGAGCTGCGAGCACAGATACAGCTTCCAGTTTGACTTCGGGATCATCCTGATTGATCATTGCGGAGATCCGATCGAATTTTCCCCTTTCCGCGAGGTTCTGAATATTTACTCCAAAAAGGCGGTTGAATACCATGTGAGCTGCTCCCCGGGTGTCCTTACGGTACTGTTGATCCTCATCCCTGATATATACATAGATGCCCGGCGGTGACAGGCAGTCTCATGGGGAGGCTACAATCATATGGAGATCTGGTGGAGTGCATATGCCCCCTGAATACGGGCTCTTTCACACAGGATATCAGGAGAGGTCAGTTGATAGAGGAAATAATCTATATACCCATAATCCCTAAAGAAGGTACGATGGATGAGTGGGCAAAAGCCTGGCTCAGAAGAGAGCGGGAGAAAGGGGTGAAATGCCTTGAGATCAAGTACATCTCTGGAAATCCCTATGTCTACCATTCAACAAGCAGATATGATCGCACAACCAAATCTCCACGGAAAGTGAGTACCTATCTTGGGAGGCTGACCGAGGAGGAAGGTCTGATCCCAAAAGGTGCGAAGAAGAGAGGAGATAAGGAACCGGTCACATGGATTGTGGAGCCTCCGGCAATGCCTGGCCCTGAGGAGGCCGGTTTGGTGGAGGATACCGGAGATACTGCACCCATTCCGGAGGAGACACGAGGGCTCATCCCACAGCTCTTGGAGGTGTTCTCTGATCACGTTGAGGATTTTTCTGCATTAATCATTCCGAGGATTGGTCTAGAGTCCCCACTCACCGGATCAGGCAGCAATACCCTGCCAAACTCTCCGGATCCACCGTCACAAGCACTGTTGAGGGCACTGACACTCATCGGCAGCAATGAGAGTTTCCAGCAGAAGATCTTTTCTGATCTCTCGACTGGTGCCCGCCGGATCGCCTATCCTTTTGCTCTGGCAGGCACCGGATCTGATTCCTCCGTGATACATGCAGCCCTCCTGATTATCGAGGCAGATTCCGGCATCCCTATTATGGTACAGAGGTTGCCGGAGCCGCCCTGTGATCTATCAATGATTGCCCGGAGTCTTCTCTCCCTGGCACTCCCTGAGAAGGGGCCGGGAGAGGCCATCCTTTTCATCAATTCTGAGGAGATGATGCAGATGGGGAGTTATGGGAGTGCAGCTTGCGAGTACGATCTCGCGCCATTGCTGGAGACCGGGATGCCGTTTCTCTATCCGCTGCCCAAGGAGAGCAGCAGGTATGACACACCCCTCTATCTCACCGATCATTTCACCCGGGGAGATCACCTCATCTTATCCGGATCCGAGGAGTCCGGCAGTTTGGTGACATATCTCTTCAAGGATGTCAGATCTGCTGGCGAGGAGACTGAAGTGATCAATTCTGCTGCCGAAACGGGATTGATCGATCGGGCGACCCTGAGAAGCCAGCTGAGACGGGCAGGCAGGAGGCTGATTTTGAGTTCAATGAGAGTGGAGTCTGAGGAGATCTTTGATCTCGCCCTCTTAATGGATCGGATACACCCGTCGGTTGTCATGATCCGTGAACTGGTGGAGATGGATCTGGCAATGGCAGGAAATGGAGAGATGGATGCTGATGCCATCACCGGATCGCTCTTTCTCAGCCTGCTTACAGCCAATCTCTCACAGACGAGCAAGGTCGGAGGCGGCGAGACAGGAACCCGTACTGATGCACCCGGACGATCCTGAATCAGGCCTTTTCTAATACACCCTAATACGAAATACGCCATAGGGAGCATGCACCCCTGGACCTACCGGATCGGGCTTTTCATTGCTTCTCCAGGCCGCCGGATCCCTTCAATGATCAAATCAGGAGCTGCATTTGAGTAATTCAGCCTCAGCGAGCCGGAGCCAGCACCATCAGTGTAGAGAGGAGTGCCCGGAACAAACGCCACCTTGTTCTGGATCGAGAGTTCAAAGAGATCAGGCGACGAGATGCCATCCGGGAGGGTTGCCCTGAGGAACATACCCCCGTCCGGGCGGCTGAAATACACCGTGAATTACTCATCTTTTCATGGAGAGAAGAGAGAAAAAGAAGGGCTCATTCAGGGTTATACCCCGACAAGGACCCGCTCGTCGCTATCCACGTTATCGGGGTGAACTTCATCCCTGCTGAGGATGGCGAGTGCGAGAATCGCAAGCGATACCAGGAAGATCACCAGGAAGACGAGATCAAAGCCTGTGGAAACGGCCTCGATAACGAGATTTTGAGGGGAGGTGGTCGTGACATTCCGGTATTTCCCGACTGACAGGATCGCCTGGATGAAGAGCATGCTGACAAAGGAGATCCCAATGGTCATCGGGCCGAACCGCTCGACATTCAGAAGACTTGAGACCATGCCATGCCTGTCCCGGGATGCCATACCCATAATCATGTTTGTACCCGGAGATACCACGAATCCAAGGCCAAATCCCAGCACCGCAAGCGAGATGGCAATATATGAGATCGAGACATCGGTTGAGAAGATGATGAACATCATGTAACCCAGAGAGACGATGAAGGCGCCCATGATGCAGAGTCTCCGGTTGCCATACCTGTTGATCATTATCCCCGAGAGGATGCCGCTTACCATCAACGCACCGGAGAGTGCAGTGAGGATGATCCCGCTCCGAGATGGATCGAGGCCGCGGACGATCTCAAGGAAGAACGGAAGAATGTAGTTGACGCCCGCAAAGAGGAAATATGTCATTATGAGCATCAGGTTGGCGATGAGAAAGTTTCGTTTTGTGAAGAGCCTGAAATCAATGAGGGGATCTCGTATCCTGAGTTCATGGAAGAGGAGAGAAATCAGGGCTATAGCCGAGATAGCTGCTGCACCAAGGATATGCGGAGTGGTCCACCCAACCGATGCCCCCTGGCTTACGGTATAGATTAGGAAGCCGATCCCGGTAAAGACCAGGACTGCACCGAGGCGGTCAAAGACACCTGGTGCCTTCTCTGCCGGAGGTGTTGCCGGGATTGAATACATACCAAGCGGGATCGCCAGGCATCCCACCGGGAGATTGATATAAAATATCCAGTTCCAGGAGAGGTACTGTGTCAGTATGCCACCCATGACAGGGCCGACTGCTGCACCAAAGGCGGCAACTGTTGTGATCATCCCAAGTGCCTTTCCTTTCATCTTCATGGGGAAGAATGTTGCAACAAGTGCCGGGGCAATCGATACGATCATCGCCCCCCCGATTGCCTGCATGATGCGGGATCCGATCAGTATACCGTACGAGTTGAAGAGTTCCGGGAAGTAGCCACAGGCAAAGGAGCCGATGGTGAAGATGAAGAATCCGGAGATGAAGATGATCTTAAAGCCGATCCGATCTGCCAGTTTTCCGAAGATGAGGACACAGCCCGTCAGGACGAGGAGGTAGATCGTCGCGACCCAGCTTACCGAGGTCATCGGGAGAGAGAAGATCTCAGAGATCGTCGGGAGAGCGATATTGACGATGGTGCCATCCAGTGACGACATGAAGGTGGCAAGGGAGATGGAGATGAGAAGCAGGGTGTAGTTTACTCCTGATGCATCGTTGGTCCTGATCTGCATACCCATTTCTTGCCATTCTTTATGGATAATCGTTCTGAAAGCCCCCGCATCTCCGGATCCACCTCATGAGGCCATCTGTTCGTTTTTATTAATGAGTGTACAATCTTTTATAAAAAAGTGCATAACCTTTATAAATCAGGAAGTTCAGTAACACGTATGAGCCAGAGCAGAACACAACAGGATGTCTACAGCCGTGAATATGGACGATCAGATTCTCAATTGAGCTTCCGGGGAAGCAATAAGCCGGATATCTATAGCCGGGAGTATGTGAGGGGCAGAGGATCTGGAAAACAGGCTCTTGTGCATATTTCCTACATGCAGAAAGCAGATATACCAACCATGCAGAGCAGACCAAAAGAGAGTATGGTGCAGAAGAAAGAGGCTACAACACATACCGAGCCGCAGCCTTCAATATTTGACAAGATCTCACGGTTCCTGCACGGTGCCCTCGGAGAGAAGTAGCGGAAAGAGATGATCACCTGAGCCGGATGTTCCCGTGAAGAACAGTCTGGTTCCTTCTTTTCTGTCTGAATCAGAATACTTTCGCCCTCCGGGCGTGCACCCTTATTAAATACAAGAGCATTCTGGTATACGAATGCGTGGAAAAGACCATATCGCCATCAGTACGGGGAGTGCACTCCTTCTTGCCGCTCCATGGCTGCTCATCCACCCGGTGGCAGTAGCGATCTTCACCGCAGGGGTGATCATCGGATCGCTCCTCCCCGATACCGATGCAACAGATTCAAAACTTCACTACATGGATGGTATCGCACGCGTCTTCAGCCTCATCATGCGGCCGGTGGTGATCCCGATAACAAAGCTGGTGTACAGGGTTCTCGAAACACCATTCAACCCCGCCCACCGTGGCTCGATGCATACACTGCCCGGCGTGATCGTGTATACCCTGATCATCACCCTCCTGATCGGAACCGCTCTCTTTCTTCTTGGATTCTGGAATATAATCATCGTTTTTTTCTTCCCTGGACTCTTTGCCGGGGGCATCTTTCATCTCCTCGAAGACTGCTGCACCCGGAGCGGGCTTATGCCGTTTAAGCCGTTCAGCAACAGAAAGTATGCAGGAAGCATCAATACCGGGAGCAGGATTGAGGTTCGGCCGGGGTTCTATGCAACGGTTTTGATCTTTGTTGCCGCCGGGGTGGTGGTTGCCGGGATCACCTATGCGATCAGCCTGCCTGTACTGATCGCCATCTCCCTCTGCCTGTTTGTGATCAGCTGGGTGCTGATCCTGAAACTGTCACGAATTTAAGCGCTGGATGAAAGCTCAATGTATAGAACCAATATATATACACCAGTGGAATATACCATCATGCGTCAGCCTATCCGGTGTAAAGGATGCATCATCGGCATACTCGGCGGCCTGCTCTGGGCAGTTGTAACATATGGATTTTTCGGAGATATCGACTGGACAGGAGCAGTGATCTTCGCCATTCTGCTCACCATCATCAGTGTGATCATCACACAGTGGAGACTCTGCCAGATTCGGTGATCGGGTTCTTTCTGAATCAGAAATGTCTGGTGCTTTTCGTTTCACTTTCGCCCTCCACCCCCTGCATTTCTTATCTCTCCCCAACCATCCTTGATCCAGATGGCACTGCACTTCCTCCTCTCCGACCAGACACTCTTTACAAACCCTGAACTCTTTGAGCTTGATTATATGCCCGATCAGCTGCTCTTCAGGGAGAGCCAGCTTGCAGAGCTCGCTTTTCGGATCCGATACGGCGTGGAGGGGATGCACCCGGCACATGCGATCTGCCGGGGGCCGCCCGGAAGCGGAAAGACGACGACTGTGAAGCATCTCTTCAGGGAGATTGGGGGGGGGACAGATGGAATCGTGCCGATCTATCTGAACTTCCAGACAGGCCTGAAAAACTACGCAATCTGTTCGAAGATCTTCACCCGGATCATCGGGCACGATCCCCCGGGTTCAGGCATCCCGCTCCGTCGGCTGATGGATGCGATCGCAGAAGCTCTTCTTGACAGAAATGTCGTCCTCCTCGTCTGCCTTGATGATCTCCAGTGCCTGATACAGCATGATGCTGAAAATGAGGTCATATACCCGCTCATCAGGATGTCCCTCGACTATCCGGGATGCCGGGCCGGGGTGATCATGACAACGGGCGAGATGCGGCCCGATTTGTCGCGGATAGGTGATCTCTCCTTCTCTTCAACCCTCTGCGGAGAGGAGATCCCGTTTTCCCCCTACACGGCAGAGGAGATCCAAGAGATCCTCCGTCTCCGGGTCCGGGGGGCGTTCTCCCCGGCGTGATCTCATCAGGCGTCCTGGATCTGATCGTCAGGAAGACGGAGAAGGCAGGCGATCTCAGGGTCGGCCTCGATCTCCTGAAACGCTCGGTTCTACGAGCCGAGCAGGAGATGAGAGGCTCAGTGCTCCGCGAGGATGTCATCCTCGCCTATGGAGATGCCCGGCTGCTGCACCTGAAGAAGGCGTTGCAGGGGCTGTCTGGAGAGGAACGTGCCATCCTCCTGCAGGTACATCAACTGGCAGAGAGAGGCGGCGGGGGCCTGATCTCGGGTGACCTGTATGGCCACCTGATCGAAGAGGAGGAGATCGCGTACTGGATATTCATGGAACGGCTTGAAAATCTGGCAGATCCCGGGCTTATCGATCTCAGGGTAAGGCAGGCGAAGGGGAGGACAGATGTGATTGTGCAGAGGTACAGCAGGGAGGAGGTGGAGGGGATCTGCAATAGAGAGAGCGGGGTGCTCACAGCTTGAAAGCCGGAGCAGAATCAAAGAGCTTCCGGTAGAGCGAGTTGAAGAGCGAGATGTACTCTTCTGCCCTGTCGGTGGAGAGGTACCGCCGCTTATCCCCCTCATGCTCCTCGGTGATGTACCCCCTTCTCCATGAGAAATGCCAGATACTCCTGTCCGGTCATTGAGTTCAGATCACACCGGTTGATGATGCCGGTGAATGACTGCGGCTTTCTGCAGAAGACCAGGATCTCCCAGTAGATCTCGTACGCTGTCCGCCGTCCGGTCATTCTGAGGCCTCCCGGATCATCATCCATCTCTCTCCAGTGTTTGTTTCAGGAGTGCGGCTGAGTGATCGATCTCGTCGATCCGCTCGTCCCGGACATATGCTTTTATACTCAACTGATAGTATCAAATATGAGCCGCCTCCGGGAGGGAGTTTTGAATGAAGAAGAGCTACATCGTCCTCTGTGTATTCGTCACCATAACCGTTGCACTATTCATCTCTGATCATTTGTTTCCTTCACCGCTATTGGCACAACTCTTCACAACCCTGCTCTGGATCACCGGTATATTCTTCATCCTGAGCATTTTGCTTGATGGTTTGATCAGGAGAAAGATCACTGACTCACGTTCCCGGTATACTGCAACCAAGCTGATATCTATCATTGAACTTGTCCTGATACTTGCTACAATTGCGTTGATCTGGGTAAACGATATTCAGGCACTGATGGTCTTCTTCGGCATCATTGGTGCAGGTATTGCCATTGCACTTCAGGATTTGTTTAAAAATTTTGGAGGGAGTCTGACGATCCTGCTCACCGGCACATATTCAGTCGGCGATAGGATCGAGATTGATGGAAGATATGGCGATGTCATGGATATTGGGATCATGAACACGACCATGATGGAGATCAGGGGGTGGGTTGCAGGCGATCAGGCAACCGGACGCCTGATCATCATTCCAAACGGGAAGATATTAACGGAATCTGTTCAGAACTTCACCCGTGATCACAGTTTCCTCTGGGATGAGATCCAGATCCCGGTAACAAACGATAGTGACTGGAAACGGGCAGTTACGATCCTCACCAGTATTGTCGAGGAGGAGACGAACGAGATCTCTCAGATTGCTGAGAAGGAGATCGAGAGGATTGGAGAGAAATTTTTCCTCCCAAAGAAGGATATCTCTCCTGCTGTTTACATTACCCAGACTGATAACTGGATTCTCCTCTCAGTCCGGTTTGTAACCTATGCCCGGGAACGCCGTGAAGTACGGTCGCGATTGAACCGGCTCATCATCGAGGCATTTGAAGGGGAGCAGAATATAGAGATTGGATCTGAGAGCATGAGTGTTCAATTGACTGATCAAACCTGAGCTTCATGAGAGAGGAGGGGATGAAAAGAGTTTCCTCCAGAGGGAAGTACCGGCGATCTTCGGCCGGAGGGTGGATGTTAATCCTTCACCGTAACTCCGCCGAATGCGACAAAACCGGTGATGATGAGATCAGGCTGGCCGGAGCTGCCCTGGAATGAGCCATCTGATGCTCCATCTCCTCTGGCACGGGGCCGCCGCCGTTCGTCTTCTGCACCGCCGAGGACCGGGAGCACCGTCATCCGGACATTCCAGCCTTCAGGTACCCGGATCTCGGTTCCGCCAAAGAGGGTGAAGACCTGGATCTCGGCGGGGGGATCATGGATCTGTGCGTCGCGGAGATCGAGGTCGGCACCGCCGAAGATGGCGAGCATCTCCCCGCCCCGGAATGCCTTTGAGGAGTTCCGGCTCTCGACACCGCCGAGGATTGCCATCATCTCGACCTTGTCTGTGACCCGCTCCCGGATAGACGGCCGCCTGATCCGGTTGAAGATGAAGCCGAGCCCCACAGCGATGATGATCACCGGGAGTATGATATCGGATGAGGCCAGTCCGAGGGCGACTGCCTGGATTGTGCCGAAGATGACGATCAGGATGAGGGGGCCTGATACAGAGCGAAATTCGCTCTTAATGAGTGAGATGAGTGCAAAGAGAACGATGACCGAGGGGGCATAGACGAGGAGCTGCCCGGTATCATAGATCCCGGCTGCCCTGAGGAGGAGGAGCACACCCAGTATAAGGAGGATTGTGCCGATGATGATCTGGTAGGAGATGCGTCTCATGGATATCACCTGATATATCTGCTCTGTAGCAATTCAAGAGGATTGTGGGAGCGGAAGGATAAAAACATGCGGGTGGGAGGTGCTGGATATGAGGATTTTTTATTGGGGAAAAGAACTCTTTGAATGATTCAGGCTGCACTAATCGAGAGTCAACCGGGTTCAAAGCATTCCTCATCTCCAGTACTTAACCTCGATTTGGATCTACAATTGTTGTTTAATCGCTTTAAAATGCTCCATAAGAACTGGGATGTCTGAATGGGCTGTTTCCCATACAATTACCAGACTTACACCAAAATAATGGTGTATGAGTTTATCCCGCATTCCTGAGATGAAACGCCACGGAATTTCAGGATATTGCTCTTTAATCGATTTTGGGAGGTTTTTAACAGCTTCCCCAACAATTTCCAGATTTCTGATGACTGCATCCTGGGTTTTTACATCCTGAAGAAAGGACTCATAGGTCATATCTCTTGTATAGTCCCTGATTTTCCCGGTTGCCTGTAGAATATCATCACATAACAAGTGGACATCCATCTCTTCACGCATACGCAACCTCGGACGTTATCCGGTCACGGATGAGTGGTTTCAGTGCATCTGGCGTGACGAGGTCAACAGGAGCTTCCAGATGATCTGATAGGAACTCCTCAAGCTCAAGAAAAGTGAAGAAACCAACAGGTTGTGAGAACTCAACAAGGATGTCAATATCACTCGAATCAACCTGCTCACCACGTGCAACTGATCCAAAGATACCAATCCGGATTACATGAAAGCGGCTCCTGATCTCACCTTTGAGCTGTTGAAGGATTGCCAGCGCTTCATCACGAGATCTCATAGAGAATGTTATCCGGGCTTCTGAGTATTAAGGGTTTCATGGGATTATCAGATCCCGTATGGAAACAAAATATCATTCATATAACCCCCCATTGACCCTATTTCTAACGGGAATGGAGCATACGAGATCTGTAAAAGAGAATCTCAGCCACCCTGATGTGGTTTCTATCCGGGGAGTACAGAAGATAGTCAGATGGAATCAGCTGATATGTATTGGAGATATCCTCAGGTTACTTCCTCCCCTCCTCAAAAAGACCAAACAGGTTCTCCTCGCAGTCCTCACAGTTGGCAGGTGCCCCATAGCCGGAGAGCTTGGTGTACGGCATCGTGATCTTCCCCCCTATCGCCATGACCTCATCGAGGTAGTCGGCGATGGAAGCGGGACCGATAGAGCAGGTGATCCGCTGTTCCGGTGCCTCCCGTTTCCCGATGCCGCCGCCGATTGCCGGGGCGGGCATACTGAATCATTCCATCAGTCCCCTGCGTATCCTTTGTAAGGAGGCACCGGCTCCATGATCGTTGATGCAGGAGATACCTTTTTATGAACCTACACCAAGCCAGTCTCATTCTATAATTTTGGAGATGAAGAGATGAGCGCAAAGCAGCACGAACATACTCATAACCAGCCAGGAGAAGAGCAGTCCCGGGGGAAAGAACCCACCAGTTGTCACTGCCCGGGATGCAGGATCTGTGAAGGGTACAAAAGGGCCACTGCAGATCAAAAACCGCGATCCGGGGGTTCACACACCGGAGATAAACACCAGGGCACACATATCGATCACTCCGGTCACGAGGAGATGTTTAAGCGTCGTTTCTTCGTCTGTCTTCTCCTCTCTCTGCCCGTCCTCTATTACAGCCCTCTGCTACAGGAGTGGTTCTCCTATACCGCACCTGCATTTCCTGGAAGTGCATATCTCGCGCCAGTGCTTGGAACAATCATATTCCTCTATGGAGGTGTTCCTTTCCTCAGGATGGGGGCGGTCGAGGCAGAGAACCGCAAGCCCGGGATGATGCTGCTGATCTCACTTGCAATCATTGTTGCATTTGTCTACAGCCTTGGAGCAGCGTTTTTTGGAATCGGAGAGCCACTCTTCTGGGAGCTTGTCACACTGGTTGTCATTTTTCAGCTCGGGCACTGGATTGAGATGCGGAGTGTCCGGCGTGCATCCGGGTCACTTGATGAACTGGCCAGGCTCATCCCATCCACCGCAGAGCGCCTGACCGATTCAGGCGAGACCGAAGAAATCCTCGTTGACGACCTGATGACCGATGATCTGGTTCTCATCAGGCCGGGAGCCCACATTCCGGCAGATGGCATTGTCCATGAAGGGGAGTCTGAGGTCAATGAAGCAATGATTACGGGTGAGTCAATACCTGTCAGGAAGGAGTCCGGGGACCGGGTCATCGGGGGTACCATCAACCAGGACGGAAGCCTCCGTGTTCGGATCACCGCAACAGGTGAGGAGACCACGTTATCGGGGATCATGCGACTGGTGTATGAAGCGCAACAGAGCAGATCCCATACACAGATACTTGCAGATCGGGCTGCAGGATGGCTCTTTTATGCGGCAATCGGTGTTGCAGTGATCGCCGCTGTTGCATGGACGATTGCTCTTGGCTTTGATATTATCGTTATTGAACGGGTCGTCACGGTTCTTGTGATTGCATGCCCCCATGCTCTTGGTCTTGCAATTCCACTTGTGGTTGCGATCAATACCTCACTTGCAGCAAGCAATGGCATGCTGATCCGGAACCGGATTGCAATGGAAGAGGCACGGAGACTGGACACCATTGTCTTTGATAAAACAGGGACTCTCACCCGTGGGGAACAGGGTGTGGTGGATCTTGTATCAGATGGTTCAAAGACCGAAGATGACGTTATCGCCCTGATGGCGGCGGCTGAAGGGGATTCCGAGCATGCGATCTCCCGTGCTATCCGTAATGAAGCCAGCCGCCGTGAGGTATCAATCCCGGCTGTCTCCGGATTTGAGACACTGAAAGGCAGGGGCATCCGTGCGACGGTCAGCGCAGGTGCAGGAGAGCAGGGAGATGATGATGCGAACCCCTCAGAGGGGTCCACAGTCTATGTCGGGGGCCCCAATCTTCTCAGCCATCTTGAGCTGACACCGGGTGCAGATATCCGGGCATTCTCCGATGAGGCAGCATCACGAGGAGAGGGGGTCATGTATCTGATCGTGGACGGCATGGTGATCGGAGCAGCAGCACTTGCCGATATTGTTCGGCCGGAGAGTTATGAGGCGGTCACAGCACTCCGGAAGATGGGGATCACCGTTGCCATCCTGACGGGGGATTCCCGTGCCGTTGCAGAGAAGGTTGCAGAAGAACTGGGTGTTGAGATCGTCTTTGCCGAAGTGCTGCCCGAAGACAAGGATAAAAAGATCAGCGAACTGCAGGAGCAGGGGCAGTTTGTAGCGATGGTCGGTGACGGTGTCAACGATGCCCCCGCACTGATCCGTGCCGATGTTGGTATTGCGATCGGTTCTGGGACTGATGTCGCGATCGAGTCTGCAGATGTCATATTAATGGAAAATGACCCTCGTGATGTGGTCGCCCTCATTCACTTAAGCAGGAGAAGCTACCGCAAGATGCAGGAGAACCTGGCCTGGGCCGCCGGATATAATGTGATTACACTGCCGCTTGCCGCAGGCATCCTTGCACCCGTTGGCATTATGCTCTCACCAGCGGTTGGTGCAATTTTGATGTCGGCAAGTACCATCATTGTCGCGGCAAATGCCCAACTGCTCCGGCGGGTGAAGCTCCGGGAAGATTATAGGTTGTGATGAAGAGAGAGGGTGCAGATCAAAGGCAGCCGGATCTATGTGTCGGAGCCGGCTGCCCGGAAACTCGGATCGGCAATCCCGGAGATCCTTGAGAAGTTCCATTCTGAAGGAAGAATGGAGGTATATACTCCTCAGAAGGAACAGAACAGGGAGCATTGAGAGGAGGGAGGGACAAGAGAAATACAAGCGAATCCGTTGCAGAATGGAGATGAAGATCAGGAGAAAGAATCTCCTGAGTTTATCCTTCTCTCATCAGAGGAGGGGCTGTAGGCAGGTATACCCCAATTGTACTGTTCCTCCCTGCTGTGCCAGCTTCCGGGAACCATCCCCCAATAGAGACATTGGCACATGAGGCTATCAGGCAGCATATCGAGGATGTGCGTATCAATCCTGATTACACTGCTGCTTTATACCCTCATTCCTTTCAGAGTGATTGGGATTCGTCCTCTCCATCCCCCTGGAGCAGCCATCTCCAGAGCGGGATATACTGAATCATTCCATCAGTCCCCTGCGTATCCTTTGTAAGGAGGAGGCACCGGCACACCTTCGATCCAAACTCTTCTGCAAATTCACACAGGGCGTCTGTCTCCCGCCTGTGTATCTGATCGGTGTAGGTTACATTGATCGCCATTAAGCTGGAATCACGCATCTTCAGGATAAAATCCACCTCACCATTTTTCTTCCAGTAATAGGGCGTATACCCGCGCCTCCGCAGTTCGATATAGACAAGATTCTCGGCACAGCGTCCTGTATCTTTTGAGAATGAGAACGAAACTGCGTTCCTGAGTCCATTGTCGATACAATAGATCTTTTTATCGTTTCTTGCCTGTACCTTCAGCGAGTAGCTGAAATGCAAAACCTCAAAGAGGATCTGTGCCATCTCTGCATACCGGATGTACTCTTTTATCGTAGCCGTGTCAATTCCGAGCAGATCAACCAGTTTACGGTACGAATATGGGGAGGTAATATTCGCCATCATATACGCAATAAGATCACCCAATGCCCGTTGGTTCCTCACATCGTTCCCCTTAACGATATCACGGTAGACAATACTGTCATAATATGCACTGAGCTGATCCACCCTTACCGATTCATCCTTCTGGAGGACTGCCTGCGGAAACCCACCTTCGTAGAGATATCGATGGAATAATTCAAGAATCTCATATTTTTTACTGGCGAGTGTGACGGGATCGGCCATCCCGGTTATTCCATGAAAGTGGAGATACTCTGAGAAATCAAGTGGGTAAATCTGGAGAGAGAGATATCTGCCACTGATCAACTGTGAGACCTGTGAGTCGAGAAGATAGGAGGATGAGCCCGATATTGCCAACCGGAACTGTTTTCGATCATAGATAGCCTTGATCCATCGCTCCCATCCTAAGATTGTCTGAATCTCATCAAAGACAAGGGTTGCCCCCTCCTGGCTGTATACCTCTTTCCTATAGGTATCCAGCACCATTTCAAGCGGGTTTGCAAGCCGGGCAATTGCAGGCTCATCACAGTTGACAAAGAGGATCGAACGCGGATCTGCCCCCTTCTCATTGATCAGATCCTGGATCATCTGCATGAGAAGGGTGGTCTTGCCGGAACGCCGCACCCCATTGAGAACAACGATCTCGCCGGAGTCGTAATATGCCCGGATCTTTTTGAAGTAGCGGCCACGGCAGACACCTGCCATGGCTGAAAAGTCCCGATCGCTCCACCAGGGATTCTGGGCTGTAAGGATATCGAGGAGAGGAGGGAAGTTGGAAGGTAAAGAGGAGCCGGGAGATCCATCATACCCGGAGTTAGTGGAGGAACCGGGGGAGCCAGAGCGTGGGGGAGGGAGAGGTACCATGATATTTTGAATGGTTATACTCATGCATAAAGGTATGTTTTTGATGGATTGTAACCCTGCAAAAAGTACTTATTTTGAATGAGTATAATCATGCAAAAGATCAGGTTTTTGCAGGGGTGTAATCATGCATACTGTGTGGAAGGGAGGAAAAAGGGGTTCATACCAATGAATATATCATATCAGGATTACACGATAGGTTATGCCCATCCTGGCAACAGTCGAGCCGAGGATCTCACTCCTGTACGTTGATGATGAGCGAATACACCCGCCCGTCCCAGGAGGCCACTACCACGAACACACCCATTCTACGGCCGCGATCTGCACATGAATATGGGAACACAAAGCTGCTGACTGAAGAGTTTCAGGAGCTTGTGCCCATTCTCACCGAGGCATTCCCTGATCACTGGGAAGAGATCCTCGCCCTTGTCTTCACCCGCGTCTCAGGATACCTTCCTCTGAAACGAGTCAAAACAGCATGGGAGAAACTGGATAATCTGCTGGATATATCGCCGAATTGTTCTCCCAAGAACCTCTCTCTCACGCTCCGGGCTATCGGTGACGATATCATCGGACAGGATATGATCTTCAAACATCTCTGCCAGGGAAACCGCCATCTCATCTATGATCTCTCGTTTGTCTTCTCACTCTCTGATAACCTCTCTCTTGCTGAATGGGGTCGGAACCACGAGGAGATTGCTCTCCCTCAGGTAAACCTGGCCCTGTTTTGCGGACTTGAAACAGGTCTCCCGGTGATGCTTCGAGCGATTCCCGGATCAGTGAAGGATGTCAAAACACTTCTCCCCTCAATGGATGAGTTGCAACTCGAGGATGCCATCCTCATCCTTGATCGGGGATTTGTCTCAGAGGAGGTGATGCAAGGAATATTTGAGCGGAACTGCTCGGCCATTGTTCCACAACGACGGAATAGCACCTATTTCGAGACCCGGATTCATCTTAAAGAGAAGTTTTTATACCATAAACGGCTGATTCGTGGCGGTAAACGAGAGATTGGAGGGAAGTTTCTCTATTTGTTCGAAGATAAGGATCTGGAGCTTGAGGAGTTCAAGACACTCGTTAAGAATGTTAAGAAGGGAGAGATTACCGAGAATGAAGCGAAGAGCAGGGAGAAACTGGCGGGACGCATTCTCTTTATTTCGAATGTCGATAGAACGCCTGAGGAGATCTATGAACTCTACAAAACACGGGATCTTGTTGAACGGTTCTTTGATACGCTGAAAAATGAAGTGCAGGCAGATGTGTTGCATCTTGGTGATCGGAGTGCAGTATGTGGACACCTGTTTGTCGGTTTTCTCTGCCTGTATCTCTATTGCAAGCTTCAGGCAGTTATTAAGAGAGCCGGATTGACATCCGAGTATGCTCCCAAAGATGTTCTCCTGATCTTTTCCAAGGTGATGCGGATCTCCTATGATGGGTTTGATCAGATCACTGAGGTGCCGAAGAAGGTTCGGGAGCTTGAGAAGAAGCTGAAACTTGATTTATTCCCTAAGTGAGAGAATAGTTTGGGATACTCTTCATATTCGTCATATTGTACGAACCCCCCATAGGGTTTTTTGGGAGGTTTTCGGCTGAGGGGAATCTTCAGAATGGAATCGGGGATCATTCCGGCCTGAATACCCCGAATACATAATCAAAACGGCATCAGAAGCCAGAAGACCGAGGGAATGAAAAGAACAGATCCGATGAAGACCCCGGCAACTGCCTTCTGCCTGTGATCCCGGGCAGTCAGGAAGAGGCCGATGAGGGAGGGGATCAGAAGGCCGAGGAGAAGGCCGCCCAGATGGGCATAGACATTCACCGTCCCGGAAGGCAGCTCAGTGAAGATCTGGCAGATGGCAAGGGTGAGCGTTAGACAGGTTGCAGTGAGAAGAAGAAAGACCGACTGGGAGGTACTCTCTGATCGGCTCTCCAGTACTGTTCTGTACACAAGCGAGAGCATCAGGAAGAAGAGAAGCCCGAGGAATGCATAGGTTATCCCGGAGAATCCCGAAGACCATTCCTTTCCCATGATACGGGCAGACCAGATCGATATTCCAGAGATGGAGAACGGAAGTGCCAGGAGAAATATGAGGAAGGTTGCCGGGAAGAATTTCGGAGGCATCGGAGATCGAAGGGCCGGCAGAATGATGATGCCGACAATGAAGATCGCAATGATCAGAAGATAGGCTGAATAGAGGTTATTTGTGATATGCGAAGAATCCAGGGGATTATGCATATAGTTGCCGAGAAACATGGATAGAAGGTTGGGATCGCCTACATTGAGGTAGATATGCCGGAGGGTGAACTCAATTGGGATTATCCTGATGATCGCGTACTGGAATCCGGACAGGAGGCCGAATATCCCTGCCAGGAAGAGGAGATAGAGGAGATATATGGATTTGGGGATTGTTCTGGCATAGGAGAGGATTATCGCATATGGAGGAGATGGTGCTTCCGGCTCTGACATTATACTTCAATCGATCGGCGTCTGCATAAGGATTCCCCGTCAGCCGCCCTTTCCCCGGAAAAAGTACTCACCGGATATCCGGGACATTCCGGAGGTTCTATCATCTGTTCACAGCTGTTATGGTAGCAACAGATAAGTATATATTTTCAATTGGCACATTGGTTTACTCTTAATTTTGTCTGCATTGTAGCCGATTTTGTAGCCGATTCAAACTTGATTAAGAAGGTGGTAATTTTTTATGAAAACATCAATCAGTCTTATCCTTATCGGCTTTGCATGTCTCATGCTCATGGCTGCCGGTTGCACAAGCACATCCGATACACCACCGGCAACACCTGCTGCTCAGGCAGGGTCCTGGTCAGGCATATGGAGTACGACATGGACATCTGCAGATCAGGTGACCCCGGTACCAGGGGATGACATTACGTTCACCCAGACGGGCTCTTCGGTAACCGGAACCTATGTAAATCCCGAATATGATTTCACAGGGTCAATCACGGGTACTGTTGAAGGAAACACACTGACAGGCACCTGGTCTGAGAGTGGTCTCCCGGAGACATCCGGCACTTTGGAATTTGTACTGTCAGATGACGGAAATACCTTCACCGGAACATGGAAGGGCGCAAATGACACAAGTGGCGCTACCTATTCCTGGAACGGGGTCCGTACATAATATTCCGGCAAATCCCTGATTTCGCCAACCTTTTTTTCATTCATTCACGATTCTTGTTCATTCCGTCTTCAATGCAGATAATCTGGCCATGGACTAGTGAACACTCCTGTTGCCGGGATAAAACCAGGTGCGGCCATGAACTCCCTAGAGGAAAGGAAGAGAGGGGTGAAAGGAGGATGGGTAGAGGTGAGTAGTGGAGGGAGAGAGAGGAGGGAGAGATGAGAGGTGAAGATGAAAGGAGGATGGATTTACCCCCTCTGCCCCATCATTACCTCGGTTGGCAAGCTCAGTTGGAAAGCTCTGCTAACACGATCTGCTGGCAACCTCAGCGGCAGACCCTGTCGGATAGCCCGGCACAACAGGCTCAGCTCAGGGCTGCCATTGTGTCTGCCCAGTCCTCAACAGCTACAAAGATTGCATCGTCCTCGTAGCTGGTCAGCCGGATGGCCTTTCTCCCAAACGTGAGGGTATAGGTCTCCCCGTTTGGGTCATGGCACTTCAGCTGGCAGGAGTATGAATCCTTGTTCTGGTCACGCTGCGGGGTTCCGCCGACGGCTGCGGTGAGTGCTGCATCTGCGAGGACGGCTGCGGCTGCCGCATCCATCCCGGCGGTTGTCCCGGCGGTGACGGTTGCTGCACCGACCTTTTTCCCGTCACCATCAAGGTACACGATCCGGGCGGTATACTGCTCGCGGCCCCGGACCACGCCCGGGATCATCTCGCCGCCGGACTCGTACGGCACACAGCCGAAGGGGTTGTTCTCAATTACATGCCCAACCACAGTCTCAAGGGCTGCGGTATCGACGAGCGGTGCCGGAAGGTCCCGGACCGCGGTCTTGTTGTTTCGTATCTGTTCGAAATCTGCTGCCATTAGTGGTGGCTCCTGCCGGGCGGGGAGAGAGATCGGGCGTTTTCCGCACAAGGAGGCAGACCGCCCCCCTGCTCCGGCACATCATATGTCGGAGACGGGGGCAATGGGGCTGAGCGGAGTGTGCGGCGTGTGAGTGTTTTTGGAGGGGGTTTGGCGGGAAGGGGAGAGGGGAGGAAGAGGGGTAAGGGAGCTTATGGTGAGAGCCAGGAACGGCATGGTTCGTGGAGATCAACTATCGTGAGAAATCACTCATATGGAATATCTCTATTCCAGCGACAACAGATCCTTTAAAAGAACGCTTATTGCTTCCATATCCTCGACCGAGCATCGCCCGATCTTCCGGACGAAGCGATCTTCTGAGAGAGTAACAATCTGGAAGACCAGCGCCGCACTGGTGGAAGTAAGTCCATTCTGTGAACTTTTCTCGATGCCATGAGTGTGCGGGAATGAAAAAGCCGCAGGAGTGGTCGTCAGTGGAACCACGATGGCCATATTCCCGAAAGCGACTGCGAGCACAACGGCAGGACGGAGTCCACTCTGCTCGTGACCCCGTGAATCCGTAAGATCGACGAACCAGATATCGCCCCTGTTCCGCCGCATCCTAATGCCTCATCGATCGGATTCCGGCCCGTTGCCACTCCTGCAGCTCAGCGTCAAGTGCCGCAGCCTCTTCAGCTGTTGGGTCAAAGAGAAACTGTTTTGCCCGGTTGACCGCTTTGACGATCTGCTCGTTTGAGTAGAAGGACTTCATCCTCCGGACAGTTCTGTATGCCTGCTCCGGCGGCTCGTGCATCTCCTGGACCAGATACTCATAGGTTGCTCCGATCTCAAGTAGGGACGGGCTGTTATCAAAGAGGCGGGTGAGCTCGCCAACACAGTCAGCTTCGGAAGGCGAAAGGCTGCTCGCTGTCTCGCACCGGGAGAACTCATCGGCATGCTGGTAGTACTCCTGCGCAAAGACCGACGAATACGGGCCCCGGACATAGAGGCGAAATGGATACCCAAATTCGATGCCCTTCAGCTTCAGCAGGAAGACAAGCTTCTGGGCGATGAGCCGGTGCTCAAACCTCCCTGTATCCATCCGAAAACCAGCTTCCCGGAAACAGGCAATGACTTTGCTTCTATCGTTCACAGGTATCACCAACACAGCCCAGGAGCTTGCAGAGCCAGCCCCGGATACGCTCCCATTCAAGAAGCCCTTCGGGGGTGATTGAATAGAGTTCAAGCTCTTTACCCTCAAGCGTCACCTTCTCGAAACGGAGGTATCCCATATCGACAAGTTTCCTGAGGTTTGCATAGAGGACGCCATCGTTCAGGTTCAGCCCACCCTTCAGCTGCCGTGCGGTGGCCCCATCCTCACCCAGCTCGGAGAGCGCCCAGAGTATCTCCAGGCGCACCCGTGAGATGAGGGTGCCGTTCATCACCTCGGATTCTTCCACGATTGCTATCAGATCATCAGGCATAGGCAGCGTTCCAGCGACTTTAAACTTTGAGTAGATATTGGAGTGGATCATGATAAAGGATTTGGGTGAGAGGTGGAAGGAGGGGGAGAGGAGGGATGGAGGAAGGGGGAAGGGTAGTGTCTGGGGGGTAAAGTGAGGGGATGGGAGAAGCGGATCGCAATTTAATGGTCGGATCACATTTCAGTGGGTGTATACAGGTGAAAAGATCAGTTGGCGAAAAGACCCGCCCTTGAGAGCTGAAAGAAGTCAGAACCACCCGTACCGTTTGTGAGCCTGCTCGATCGACATCACGGCAAGAATATGGACTTCCTTCTCCGGTTCATGGATGCGATAGAATGCCGTGAATGTCCGGCTGATGTGAAGCCGATAGGTATCTTCACGCCCGTGAACATACAAGCGTTCTTTGTCGCTATTACTGCGGGTTCCGCTGCCGCCAGCTCCGGGATATGGATCATCCTGCAGGGTTTTCAGCTTCTCCATAACTATCCGCTGGCTCTTTTCACTTAGGCTATGGATACTCACAAGGGTCTTCTTGTCAATCAGTATCCGAAACGTCAAAGTCCAGCTCCACGAAATCCCCGTTGGCCTCGATGCGATCCATATCCTCAATGAACCGACGCTTCTTCTCCTGCTCTGCCATAGAGGAGAGAAGGTCATCGAAGGTCTGGCCGGGATACTTCAGCTCAGAGATCTCCGCCCATACTCCTTCCGAGACGGGGATCCTTTTTGTTGCAGTCATACACGTATTGTAAGTATTTATTATATTTACAATGTTGCACGTAGATAGGCATGCGGGCTTCTCAGTGACTTGGTCCGTGACATCACCTGTGACTTCACCTGCCTTCTTCGATGGAATGGTTTCATCGGTTGTATTACGCCTGATCGCGGTCAGAAAACCATCACTCACTTCAAATTCCGGCTCTGGCAGGCTGGCATCCACGCATCGCCTGAGCCGGCCTGCGTCCCGGCTCCCATCTGTTCGATTAGCCGGATCGGGTTCTGAACACACGAGCTACGCATCATCCCCTCCCGTGATCTCCCTGTGGGCGCCAGGGGCTGCCTTTAGCCGACCTAATACATTGCAGCCATCCCGCGTTCTTTGGCTGCTGAATCGGCCCCCCGATACCGTTCTGACTGATGCAAAGCCCCCCCTCTGCCATCTCATTCCTGGTGGGAGAGGAGTCTGCCAGTATCAGCGAGATGATCTTCTTTCCTGTTTCTTCCCTGGTTTCTTTCCGGTTTCTTCCCTAGTCTTTTCCCTAGTTTCTTCCCTAGTACCCGTCGATCTCCCCCCGGTTCACTGTGAATATATGGATTAATTATAGCCAGAATTTTCTGGGTACTTTTCGGGGTACTTTTCTGGGTGATTATTGGTGTAGTATCCGGAACGGATACCCTTTATACATCATCGGTAAGATCGGTAATGTACTATCACGAGAAGGGCAGATTATGATGAGAAGCCTGAATTACCGTATCCACCTCCAAAGAGAGCCGGAAGGCGGGTATACCGTCACCGTGCCGACGCTTCCCGGCTGCGTCACCTTCGGGGAGACCATTGAGGAAGCTATAACGATGGCACAGGAGGCAATCGAGCTTTATCTTGAGGATTGTGCTGCCAATCCTGATTGATATTGGATCTATTCGCTCATCAGTAACCAAAATGAATAGACCTCATATCAGTTCCGTTTTATGATGATTCAATGGAGAGATGAGGTTTTTTTAAAGCGACTGTTTTCGCTCATTTAATTTTGATCCACTTGGCTCATCTAAAAGTGATCCACCTTACTACCAATCTTGTCTTCTCACACATTAATTCTGTGGTGGCTA